>JAANMT010000455.1_pt1 | contig 44321 bp, 17 predicted proteins | sample 7279711 | NCBI WGS metagenome assembly JAANMT01 (sample SAMN14094538, study PRJNA606508) | bioreactor metagenome | isolation source: A lab-scale SPAN reactor treating ammonium-rich wastewater day 1 | place: Ireland: Galway | collected 2017-01-16 | reverse complement strand
GCGCTCCTTAATAAAAAGCCCCGTCCCGGCCAAAACCGGAACGGGGCTCTTAGTCATTACCTTAACGGACCCTCCGCCGGCCTGCGCCGGCCTCGGCCCGTTTAAAGGGGGGGAGAAAGCCTTAGGCGATCTTGCCTTGGATCAGGAAGGCGATGACCAGGGCGTAGATGACCAGCGACTCGATCAGCGCCAGGGCGATGATCATCGGGGTCTGCACCTTGCCGGCGGCGCCGGGGTTGCGGCCGATGCCCTCGAGGGCGGCGGCGGCGGCCTTCGACTGGCTGATCGCGCCGAAGGAAGCGGCGATGGCGATGGCCAGGGCGGCCGAGATCGCGTAGATGGCGTTGGTGCTGGTGCCGCCGCCGGCGGGCGCGGCCGCCGCATGCTCTTGGGCGAAGGCGGCGACGCTGACGAAGGCGGTGGCGAGGAAACCGGAAATCCCGGCGATGAGCTTCTTCATTTTTGTTTCTCCTGATGCAGGATCTTTCCTGCGTTGCGTTTCGGCCCCCGAGCTAATTCCCGAGGTGGACTAGACAGGCTGGGAAAATCCCGGCCTTCAGTGGTGGTGCTCCTCGCCATGCGGCAGCGCCAAGGCGACGTAGATCGTCGACAAAAGCGAGAACACGAAGGCTTGGATGAAGGACACGAACAAGCCCAGGGCCAAAAAGATCACGGGCACCCCGAGGGGTACCAAATCCGAAAAAATCCCGAAGACCATGTGGTCGCCGGTGATGTTGCCGAAGAGGCGCAGCCCCAGCGAGACGGGGCGCACGGCGATGCCGATCAGCTCGATGACCAGCATAAGCGGCGCAAGGAAGATGACGGGGCCGGCGAAGTGCTTGAGATAGTTGATCAGCCCGTTCTCTTTGATGCCGATGTAGTTGAAATAAAAGAAGACCACCAACCCGCAGGCCAGGGTGGTATTGATGTTGTCGGTCGGCGGCAGCAGCCCGGGGATCAAGCCCATCATGTTGTTCAGAAAAATGAAGATGAACAAGGTCCCGATCATCGGGAAATATTTCTTGGCGTCGTGGCCCATGATGCCTTCCATCAGGCCGATCAGGCTCTCGGCGGCCACTTCGAAGATGTTCGGAACGCTGATCTTCGACCCGGGAACCAGGGCCGCCTCGGTGTTGCGCAGCTTGAAATAAACGATCACGCCCAGGAAGGTGAGGATCAGCGCCGCGAGCGCCGCATGGGCGATGTGGATATGATGGTGTCCGACGTGGAGGTAGTAACCGATCCAGGAAAAATGATGCATGTCTTAACGCTCCTGCCTGAAAATGCCAAAAATCCCTTCGAGGGTGATCGCGATCACGACCGTCGACAGCCCCAGCAAGAAAGGCACTGGGGCCGGCTTCACCCACAGCATCAAGAAGGCCAAGGCCCCCATCACGCCGAAAAACTTGAGGACCACCTGGGCGACCAGCCGGCCCTTCTTCGTCGTCTTGCCGCCCACCATCCCGGCCACGATGAGGCGAAACAGCCTCAAGTTGACCACCGTCAGGATGCCGCCCGCCAGGAAGCTGAGCACCTGGCGGAAATCCTCGGTGAAGCCGAAGGCCGCCGTGCCCAAAACCACCAACAACAGGTTGTTGCGCTCGAGATGCCGAGCGGCCTCGGGGTTGGCCTCGACCTCTTCGGCCGGGGCGCCCGGATTCAAATCTTCCTTCATCGTCACCACCCGACCCGGACACCCTACCCGTCGGTGCGCCGCCGCTCGCGGCGACTTTGGTTCCAATTCAAGATCTTGATAAGGTTGTAGAAACCGCCGACGGCCCCGAAGATCAGGCCCGTCATCGTCAGCCAGGGGCTCGTACCCCAGCGCTTGTCGGCGTAGCCCCCGAGGAGCAATCCGCCCACCACCGAGGCCGCCAACTGGAAGCCGACCCCGCCGTAAATGCCGAAGGCGATCAGGAAAGGGTCGCTCTGCTTGGGGCGCGGTCTTTTCAACGCCGCGCGTTGGTAACATAGCGGGTCAGACCGGTCAAGCCGGAAGGCAAAATTAGTTAACTATTTGATTTTTATATATTTTTACCCCAATATCCCCATCCGAAAAATTTCCTTGGAGATCGCCAACTCCTAAGCTATACGAGGCCGACTTTTTTCCACCCCGCCGTCGCGCGGGAATCGATGAGGAGCCTATTCATGAAATTTTTTAAAGATTTAAAGGCCGCCCGGCCCCTGTTCGCACTCCTGGCCTTCTGCGCCCTGATCCTGGTTGGCGGTGCCGCCCACGCCAGCGAGGCGGAGCTCGTCCTCCCGGACTTGAGCTCGGTCAGCTTCCTGGGGGTCAACGGACACGACCTGCTCCTCTACGGACTCGGCATCTGCGCACTGGGCCTCGTCTTCGGTTTGGTCATCTACTCCCAAGTCAAGGGCCTGCCGGTCCACCAGTCCATGAAGGACATCTCCGAGCTGATCTACGAGACCTGCAAGACCTACCTGATCACGCAGGGCAAGTTCATCCTGCTCCTCGAGGTCTTCATCGGCATCATTATATGGGTCTATTTCTATAATCTGCGGCACTTCTCGATCGACAAGGTCGCGATGATCCTGGTGTTCAGCTTGATCGGCATCGCCGGCAGCTACGGAGTCGCCTGGTTCGGCATCCGCATCAACACCCTGGCCAATTCCCGCGCCGCCTTCGCCAGCCTCAAGGGCAAGCCCTTCCCGGTCTATGCCATCCCGCTGAAGGCCGGCATGAGCATCGGCATGCTGCTGATCGCCACCGAGCTCGTCATGATGCTCTGCATCCTGCTCTTCATTCCGGCCGACTACGCCGGCCCCTGCTTCATCGGCTTCGCGATCGGCGAGTCCTTGGCCGCCTCGGCGCTCCGCATCGCCGGCGGCATTTTCACCAAGATCGCCGACATCGGCTCCGACCTGATGAAGATCGTCTTCAACATCAAGGAAGACGACGCGCGCAACCCCGGCGTCATCGCGGACTGCACCGGCGACAACGCGGGCGACTCGGTCGGCCCCACGGCGGACGGCTTCGAGACCTACGGCGTCACCGGCGTCGCGCTGATCACCTTCATCCTCTTGGCGGTCCCCGAGGCCGTGACGCAGATCCAGCTCTTGGTCTGGATCTTCGCCATGCGCATCGTGATGATCCTGGCGAGCGGCATGTCCTACCTGCTCAACGAGGCCTACGCCAAGGCCCGCTTCGGCAACGCCGACAAGATGAACTTCGAATCGCCCCTCACCTCGCTGGTGTGGGTGACCTCCATCGTCTCGCTGGCCCTGACCTACGTCGTCTCCTACCTGCTGATCCCAGACCTGGGCGACGGCACCCTGTGGTGGAAGCTCTCGACGATCATCACCTGCGGCACCATCGCGGGCGCGCTCATCCCCGAGATGATCAAGATCTTCACTTCGACCGAGTCGGGCCACGTCCGCGAAGTCGTCACCGCCTCCCGCGAGGGCGGCGCCTCGCTCAACGTCCTCTCGGGCCTGATCGCGGGCAATTTCAGCGCCTACTGGATGGGCTTGGTCATCGTCGCCCTGATGGCCGCCGCCTACGGGGTCAGCACCCTGGGCGTCGGCTCCTTGATGGCCGCCCCGGCGGTCTTCGCCTTCGGCCTGGTCGCCTTCGGATTTCTGGGCATGGGTCCCGTGACCATCGCGGTCGACTCCTACGGCCCGGTCACCGACAATGCCCAATCGGTCTACGAGCTCTCAACCATCGAGAATCTTCCCAACATCAAGGAAGAGCTCAAGCGGGACTACGGCTTCGACGTCAAGTTCGACAGGGCCAAGGACTTGCTTGAGGAAAACGACGGGGCGGGCAATACCTTCAAGGCCACGGCCAAACCGGTGCTGATCGGCACCGCGGTGGTCGGCGCCACGACGATGATCTTCTCGATCATCTTCCTGCTCACCGGCGGCCTCAAGACCGGCATCGAAAACCTTTCGCTGCTGCACCCGCCCTTCCTCCTGGGCCTGATCACCGGGGGCGCCATCATTTATTGGTTCACCGGCGCCTCCATGCAGGCGGTCACCACCGGGGCCTACCGCGCGGTCGAGTTCATCAAGGCCAACATCAAGCTGGAAGGCAGCGAGAAGGCCTCGATCTCGGATAGCAAGAAGGTCGTCGCGATCTGCACGCAGTACGCGCAGAAGGGGATGTTCAACATCTTCCTGACCGTCTTCTTCAGCACCCTGGCCTTCGCCTGCATCGAGCCCTTCTTCTTCGTCGGCTACCTGATCTCCATCGCGCTGTTCGGCCTCTACCAGGCCATCTTCATGGCCAACGCCGGCGGCGCCTGGGACAACGCCAAGAAAGTCGTCGAGGTCGAGCTGAAGGAAAAGGGCTCGGCCCTGCACGCCGCGACCGTCGTCGGCGACACGGTCGGCGACCCCTTCAAGGACACCTCGTCCGTCGCGCTCAACCCGATCATCAAGTTCACCACCCTCTTCGGCCTCCTGGCCGTCGAGCTGGCGATCGAGCTGCCGCGCAACACCAGCGCCATCTTGGCGGGGGTCTTCTTCGTGATCTCGGCGATTTTCGTCATCCGTTCCTTCTACGGGATGCGGATCAAGTCGGGGGAAGCGGCGCACGCGTAAGACGCCCACGTCTTGATTTCATGAAAAAGGCGGCCTATGGGCCGCCTTTTTCATTGGGGGCGAAATTGCTTGGGCCCCTGCGGTCCGGTTCGCCCCTACTGCGCCAGCGTCTTCACCAGTTCGTGCAGGTGGTCGACCAGCTTGGGCAGCTCTTTGCGGACCTGCTCGGCGTTGCGGTCGAGCAGCTTGGCGGATTCCTGCTGCAGAACTTTCAGCTGGCCCTCGATCTTCTTCTTTTTTTCGGGCGTGAAGGAGTCCCGGAAGGCGAGGACCTTGTCGAGGCCGCGGTTCATCGCGTCCAAGTATTCCTTGAGTTCCGGTCCCTCCAAGGAAGAGCCCAGCAGCCGCAATTTGACGTAGATCTGGGCCAGGGTCTCGGCCTCTTGCAACAGGGTCGCGGAGGGTTTGGATTCGGGTTCCGCCGCGCGAAGCTGCGCCGGCGAGGCTTGCAATGCGGTCCATAGGGTGAGAGACAGAAGCGCGAGTTTCATAAAATTCCCCCTTTTCGCCTTTAACCGCCCGGATTTGAATATCTACCACCCGCCCAACGCGGGGACTACGCCTATTTCCGATCCCTGGCCAAGGCCGGCTTGATTCGCCTTGGCGCCCCTTTGCCCAAGTAGTATTCTCGGGTCATGAGAAAATTCTCCCTTTGTTTCTTTCTCGGACTCTCGCTCGCCCTGCTCCAGGCCTGCCCCAAACCCAAGGAGGCCGCCCAAACCCTGACCCTGCCGGACGGCGCCAAGATCGCCTACGAGTCGAGGGGCTCCGGCGAGACCACCTTGCTTTTCATTCACTGTTGGTCCTGCAACCGCCGCTATTGGGACTCGGCGATGGCCGAGCTGTCGAAGCATTTCCGGGTGGTCGCCCTCGACCTGCGGGGCCACGGCGAGTCCGACCGCGGACGGAAGGACCTGAAGGTCGCGGACCTGGCCCAGGACGTCGATGAGCTCATCAAGCAGTTGAAATTGAATCGCGTCGTATTGGTCGGATCCTCGATGGGCGGGAGCGTCTCGCTGGCGGCGGCCAAGGACAACCCCGGAACCGTGGTGGGCGTTGTCTGCGTCGACACCCTGCACAACGTCGAGATGAAATTCCCCCAAGAGATGATGGAGAATTTCGTCAAGTCCCTCGAACGGGACTTCGCCGCGGGCATCGCGAAATTCATGCCCGCCGTCTTCGCGAAGGACGCCGACCCCAAGCTGATCGCCTGGACCGCTGAACAGGCCTCGAAGACGGACCCGCAGGCCGCCGTCTCCCTCATCAAGGATCTATTCGCGCTCGACGTGCGGCCCTGGATGTCGGCGGTCAAGGTCCCGATCCGCTGCCTTAATTCGGACTCAAGCCCGCCCCTGGGCGTCAAGACCTCGGTCGAGGTCAACCGCAAATACGCGGACTTCGACGTCGTCGAACTGCAGGGTTCGGGACACCTGCCGCAGCTGGAGAGGCCCGAGGAATTCAACCGCAAGCTGCGCGAGACCGTCGAGGGGCTTTTGAAAAATTAAGTGCGATCAAAGGACCGCCTCACAACCATAGAATCTTGCGGTCGCCGTTTGCGACCTCAAGATTCTATGGAACCGCACTTAAACTTCTTTTTTTCCATAGATAATAGACCGCGGGGTAGACCAGCAGTTCCAAGGCGAAAGAGGTGAACAAGCCCCCCACCATCGGCGCGGCGATGCGCTTCATCATGTCCGCGCCGGTGCCGGTCGAGTACATGATCGGGATGAGCCCCATGAAGGCCGCCATCACCGTCATCATCTTGGGCCGCACGCGCTTGACCGCGCCGTGGATGATCGCGTCGACCAAGTCCTCTTTCGTGCGCATCGCGCCGCGATCCGCCTTCTCGTGGTAGGCGAGATCGAGGAAGAGCAGCATGAAGACGCCCGTCTCGGCGTCGAGCCCCATGAGGGCGATCAGCCCCACCCAGACCGCGATGGAGAGGTGGTAGTCGAGGGCCCACAATAGCCAAATCGCGCCGATCGCCGAGAAGGGTACCGCCAGCATGACGATGCCGGCCTTCACCGCCGACTTGGTGTTCATGTAGAGCAGCATGAAGATGACGAAGAAGGTCAGCGGCAGGACCAGCTTGAGGCGCTCTTTGACGCGGATCATGTTCTCGTACTGGCCGCTCCACTGCAGCGTGTAGCCCGGCGTCGCGCCCATCGTCGCGGCGACCTTGGCCTTGGCTTCTTTCACGTAAGTCCCGATGTCGCGCCCGGCCATGTCGACGAAGACGTAGCCGGTCTTCTGCCCGTTCTCGTTGCGGATCATCGCCGGCCCGCTGCGAACCTGGATCTTCGCCACCTGGGAGAGCGGGATCTGCGCGCCGGAGGGCGTCGCCACCAGCACCCGCTCGAGGCGCGGCAGGTCCTGGCGGTACTCGCGCTGGTAGCGGACGTTGATGCTGTAGCGCTCCGGGCCCTGGATCGCCGTGCTGACCGTCTCGCCGCCCAGCGCCTGCGCCACCGCCATATTCACGTCCTCGATCTTCAGGCCGTAGCGCGCGAGGGCCTCGCGATCGAAGTCGAAATCCAAAAAATAACCGCCCGCCGCGCGCTCCGCGAAGGCGCTGCGGGTGCCGGGGACCTCCTTCAATATCGACTCGAGATGAGTCCCGATCTTTTCGATCTCCTGCAGGTTGGGTCCCATGATTTTCACTCCGATCGGGGTGCGGATCCCGGTCGAGAGCATGTCGATGCGGTTGCGGATCGGCATGGTCCAGGCGTTCGTCCAACCGGCGAACTGCATCTTCGCGTCCATCTCCGCCACCAGGTCCTCGTGACTGACGTGGTCGGACCATAGGTGGCGGAGCGGTTCCTGCAAGAAACCGGGCAGCCGAGAATACCAGCGATCCACTTTTCGCCACTCCGACTCCGGCTTGAGCAGGACCGTCGTCTCGACCATCGAGAGCGGCGCCGGATCCGTGGAGCTGTCCACCCGTCCCGCCTTGCCGAAGACGCGTTCCACCTCGGGAAAGGACTTCAAGATCTCGTCCTGCTTTTGCAATTGCTCCATCGCCTGGGTGACGGAGAGTCCCGGCATCGTCGTCGGCATATATAGGATGGATCCCTCGTGCAGCGGCGGCATGAATTCCGAGCCGAGTTTCATAAAGGGATAGATCGTCGTCGCCATCAATAGGCAGGCCGCGACGATGGTCGACTTGGGATGCCGCAAGACGAGGTGACAGACCGGTTCGTAGACGCGGAACAAAAGCTTGCTGATCGGGTGCCTCTCCTCCGGGTAGTATTTTCCCACGGTCACCGCGTTGAAGACGCGGCTCAGCCACCGCGGCTTGAAGTGCGCATAGTCCATCCGCGTGAAGAGCATCCGCATCGCCGGGTCCAGCGTGATAGCCAAGAGCGCGGCGATCGCCATCGCGAAGGTCTTGGAGTAGGCGAGCGGCTTGAAGAGCCTTCCCTCCTGGTCGATCAGGGTGAAGATCGGCAAAAAGGAGACGGCGATCACGAGCAGCGAGAAAAAGACCGAGGGCCCGACCTCTTTCAGTGCCTTGAGCCGCACCTCGTGGAAATCCCCCACCCTGCCGCCCGCGTCCCAAAGCTGGAGGCGCTTGTAGGCGTTCTCCACCTCGATGATCGCGCCGTCGACCAGGACGCCGATCGAGATCGCGATCCCCGCCAGCGACATGATGTTGGCGGTGAGGCCCATGCCCTTCATCGGGATGAAGGAAAGGATCACCGCGATCGGAATCGTCAAAATCGGGATGATCGCGGAGGGGATGTGCCAGAGGAAGATCAGGATCACGATGCTGACGATGATCAGCTCCTCGATCAGGGTGGAGCGCAGCGTGTCGATGGCGCGCAGGATCAGCTCGGAGCGGTCGTAGGTGGTGATAAGCTCGACGCCCGGCGGCAGGGTGGGCTCGATCTCCTCCAGCCGGGCCTTGACCCGGTCGATGACCTGCAGCGCGTTCTCGCCGTAGCGCATGACGACGATGCCGCCCACCGTGTCGCCCTCGCCGTCCAGATCCGCGACCCCCCGCCGGATGTCGGGGCCCAGCTCGACCCGCGCCACCTGGGCGACCGTGACCGGGGTGCCGGTCTTCGGGTCGGTCTTGACGACGATCTTTTCCAAATCTTCGACCGACTTGGCGTAGCCGCGGCCCCTCACCATGTACTCGGCGCCGCCCATCTCGACCAAGCGCCCGCCGACGTCGTTGTTACCGCCGCGCACCGCCGCGGTCACTTCGTCCAAGGTGACGCCATAGGCGAGCAAGGCGTTGGGATCGACGTTCACCTGGTACTGCCGGGCGAAGCCGCCCACGGTCGCGACCTCGGCCACGCCGGGGACGGACTGAAGGTAGTATTTCAGGTACCAATCCTGGAAGGTCTTCAGCTGCGCCAGGTCGTTTTTCCCGCTCTTGTCGACCAGAGCGTATTGGAAGACCCAGCCCACCGAGGTGGCGTCGGGTCCCAGCTCGGTCTGCACGCCCTCGGGGAGGCGGGGCAGGATCTTGCTCAAGTACTCCAACGTGCGGCTGCGCGCCCAGTAGAGGTCGGTACCGTCCTCGAAGATGACGTAGACGTAGGAGTAGCCGAAGTCGGAAAATCCGCGCACGGCCTGTACCTTCGGCGCTCCCAGCAGGGCGGTGACGATGGGATAGGTCACCTGGTCTTCCACGATGTCCGGCGAACGGTCCCACTTGGAATAGATGATCACCTGCGTATCGGAGAGGTCCGGGATGGCGTCGAGCGGGATGTTTTTCATCGCCCAAACCCCGGCCGCGACCGCGACGGCGGTCAGGATGAGGGTGATGGCGCGGTTGCGCGCGCAGGTTTCGATAATTTTGTCGATCATATCAGTGCTGGTGCCCTTCCCCGCCGCCGGCGCCGCGCAGGCGCGATTCCGAGTCGATCAAAAAATTTCCGTTGACGACGATCCGGTCGCCTTCTTTCAAGCCCTCGAGGACTTCGACGAAGGCCGTGCCCCGCCGACCCAGCTTGAGCTCCCTCGCCTCGTAGCGCCCCGGAGCGACCTCGAGGTAGGCCAGCTGCCGCAATCCCGTGTCGACGACCGACTCGCTCGGGATCGCCAAGACCGGCTCCCCTTCCGACTTCAGGCGTACCTTAAGGTACATGTCGGGCTTAAGCTTGCCCTCCGGATTGGAAAGGCTGAAGCGGAGCGTCGCCGTGCGCGTCGCCGGGTTGAGGGTCGGATCGACGGAATCGAGGTTCGTCGTGTAGACCGTCCCCGCGCCGGGCACCTCGGCGCTGAGCGGCATGCCCGCCTCAATCCATGGCAGGTCGGACTCGAAGACGGAGGCGTAGACCAAGACCTTCTGTCCCGGCTCGGGGACAAGCAGGTTGAAATCGGGCCGGCCGCGGCGCCGCAGCTCGGCAATCTGCGCCTCGCTCATCCCGAGCAGCAGCAGGCGACGTTTGGCCGCCTGGGCGAATCCGCCCTGCAGGCCGCCCAGCTCGCCGCCCCCGCTGCGCAGCGCCACCAGGTAGTCCGATTGGGCGACCAGGAGGTCGGGGTCGGAGGCGACGCGGCCGGCGGCGTCGATCTCGCGGGCGATGCGATGTTTGGTCACGGCCTCGGTGCGGACGCCGATCAACTGGCGTTTAGCCTCGTCGAGGACGACGGGGCCGCGGCCTTGCGGAGGCATGACTTGACTCTCGGCGCCGTGCTCATGCGCCCCGTCCTGTGCGGCCCCCGCAGATTGCGCGTATACCGGCACCAATTTCATGCCGCAGATTGGGCAATTTCCCGGCCCATCCTGCCGGATGAAGGGGTGCATCGAGCAGGTATAGTATTCGATCTTGGGCCCCGACTTTTCCTGCTCCGCGTTATTCGTTTCCGTCTTGGCTGCGTTGCCCCGATCCTTGCAGCCCAACAAGGCCAAGGACGCCAATAAAAATATACCGATGCGCCGGTTCATTTTCTATCCACCTCCGCCCCGATCGTCTTCTCGACGTCGAAGCTCTTCACGTTCGCCTCGCCCTTCGCCGCGAGGAACTCCTCCCGCGTCTGCCCTACCGCCTCCTCCAGCTCGGCCATGGCCGTCGCCAGATTCTCATAGGCCTTCCAATACTCCATCTGCGCGTCGAGCAGACCGCGGGCCGCGTTGAGCACGTCGAGGAAGTAAGCCTTGCCGGCGACATAGGCGTTGGCGCTGATCTCCAGGGCCTGTCGGGCCTGGGGCAGCAGCGTGCCGCGGTTGATCCGAATCAGGCGTTCCGCGGATTGCCACTTCTGAAAGACCTCCTGGACGCGGAAGGCGACTTGGTTGCGCGCCGCCTGCTCCGAGTAGGTCGCCCCGGCGTACTCGGCCTCCGCCTGCTTCACGCCCTGCCGTTTCTTGCCGACGATCAGCGGCAGGTTGATCATCAGCTCGCCGGTGAAGGCGTCCTCGACGGCTCCCGGCCGTTGCACGTATTCCAGCTGGGCGTTGAAGTCCGGGTAGTACTCGCGCTTAGCCGCTTTCACCGCCCAATTCTTTTCCTCGATGCGGTGGCGGGCGCTGCGCATGTTCGGGTGAAAGCGCACCGCGGCCTCTTGCAGCGCGGCCAAGTCTGCGTTCCAGGAGGGAATCTCCAGCTTGGGAGGGAGGCGGACCTCCGCGTCGACGGGCCGGGCCATCAGCTGGTTGAGCTTGGCCTCGAGGGTCTTGGCCTCCTGTCGCATCACCTCCCGCTCGCCCAGCAGCTTGGCGATCTCGGTCTGGCCCTGAACCGCGTCGACGGCCGGCGTCTGGTTAGCGGCGAGCCGCGCCTGGGCCGCCTGCACCATCCCGCGCAGCCGGCCTTCGATCTGGCGCGTGACCGCGATTCTCTGCTGCACGGCGTGAAGCCGGTAGTAGGTCTCTTTCAGCTCGCGCAGCAGCTCGCGGCCCCGGCCGCTCAAGAGCTCGAGGTGGTGGAGATAGTTGTGATAGGCGATCTCGGAAGCCGCCTTCACCTTTCCGGGAAATGGAAATTTCTGCGCGACGATGTAATCGATGTCCATCGCCTTATCGAGGTTCTTCCCCAGCGGCACCTGGTAGAAGCGGACACCGACCATCGGGTCGTCCCAAAAGCGGCTCTGCTTGGACTGGGCCTTGGCTGCGGCCGCGTCTTGCTGCATGGCCTTCAATTCGGGGTTTTGCTCCAGCGCGGTCAGGACGGCGGCGTCCAAGGAGAGGGCCTCCGCGGCCCCGTCACGAGGCGCGGCGCCCATCGCGAGACCCGCGAGGAGCATCGCGAACAATCGCATGCGATGCATGGCAAATCACCTTTGTAAAAAATGAAGATCCGTTACGGTCGAAGGGACAAGAACCGTCGGCTCAGCAGAGGAGGGATTGCTTGGTCAAATACAGAGGCGGCGCCTGGGCGCGCCGGGCGAGATCGCGATCTTCGAATGACAGCTTGGGCATCGCCGGAAGGAGGGGCAAGGTCGCCAGCAAGACCGGGGTCGTCGCGCCCCAGGCCCTAGGATGGACAGGAGAGCTCGAGGGCAGCCCCTCGGCGTCCGGCTGGACCTCGCAGCAAGCGCCGCGCCGCCACTGGTTATGACAGGTCTTTTGCCCCGCGCAGCAATCGTGCTTGGCGAGGGCCGCGGCCCTCGCGCCCGCGCAGAGCGGCGCCAAGGCCGGCAGGCTCAAGAAGGCCACGGCCAGGACGAGGGCCAGGGAGAGCGATCGGATGGAATGCATTCGGCGCGGCACGGGTTTCATCGTAAGGGAAGCAACGGTTCAGGGTCTAGATTTATTTCAAAAGTCTCCCAAAGTTCCGCCGGATGAAATTGTAACCGCATGAAATAACATGGAAAAAAATATTCTCCCCGGAACTTATGGAAATTGGTTGGGTTGGCCGGTGCGCCTAAGCTATATAAATAGACGGCTCATTCTATGTCGAACCCCGCGCTAGCCTCCCACGAAATTTCGCCCTGGTACCTGACCATCGCCTTTCTCCTGGTGCTGCTCAACGCCTTCTTCGTGGCCGCCGAATTCGCGATGGTCAAGGTGCGCAGCACCCGCCTCGAGACCCTGCAGGAGAGCGGCAACTTCTTGGCGCGCTGGGCCTATGCCATCGTCCAGGACCTCAATGCCTACCTCTCCGCGACCCAGCTGGGCATCACTTTGGCCAGTCTCGGCCTGGGCTGGGTGGGCGAGCCGGCCTTCGCGGCCTTGATCGAACCCCTGCTGCGCAACTTCGCCTTGAGCGAGGCCACCATCCGCGGCGTCGCCTTCACCGTCGCCTTCACCGTCATCACCGTGCTGCACCTCTTGCTGGGCGAATTGGTCCCGAAACAAATGGCGATCCAAACCGCCGAGAAGGTCCTGCTGGCGGTCGCGGTGCCGATGCGCTTTTTCTATTGGATCTTCTTTCCCTTCCTCTGGTTCCTCAACCACGCGACCACCTGGATCATCCGGCTGATGGGCTTCGACGCGAAGGCCGAGGAAACCCATACCGAGGACGAGATCCGGCTGATCGTCGAGGACTCCTACGAGGAGGGCTCGCTCTCCCCGCGCAAGGCCTCGCTGCTCGAGAATATCTTCGAGTTCACCCACCGGACGGCGCGCCAGATCATGGTGCCCCGCCAGGACATCGTCTATCTGCAGGTCGGCAAGACCGCGAAAGAAAACATGGACATCGCGAAAGAGTCGGGCCACACCCGCTTCCCGATCTGCGACGGCGACCTCGACCGCGTCGTGGGCCTGATCAACATCAAGGACATCATCTGGAAGCTCGAGGACAGCGACAACCTGATCAACCTCTACGACCTGAAGCGCCCCATCCTCTTCGTTCCCGATACCGTCACCAGCGACCAGTTGTTGCGCGAATTCCAGACGAAGAAAATCCACATGGCGGTGGTGGTCAACGAGTTCGGCAGCACCGCGGGCCTTGTCTCGCTAGAGGACGTCATCGAAGAGCTGGTCGGCGAGATCCAGGACGAGTTCGACCAAGAGCTGCCCAAGATCAGCAAACGAAGCGAGAATTCCTACGTCGTGGACGGCACTGCCACGCTGCGCGAGGTCGAGCAGGTCTTGGATATTTCACTGGAGGACGAAAATTCCGTCTCGATCGGCGGGTTTTTTACCAATCAACTCGGCCGGCTCGCCAAAGAGGGCGATTTCATCCGCCTTTCCCCGTTCCGCGTTTCCGCGCTGGAGGTGAAAAACCGCCGGGTGCTCAAGCTGCTCTTCGAACGGGTCGAAGAGGCCCATTCCGCGGCGCAGGCCTAGCGTCCGGAGGAATTTCTTGGCATTCCCGGGAACAGCCGCTACACTTTTCCCCGCTCACCCCAACACCCCACAAAGGAGCTTCCATGAAAAAGAAAATAGCCCTCATCCTGGCCTTCAGCTTCCTCGCGCCCCTGGCGACCGTCAGCGTCTCCAGCGCGGCCTCCAACTACAGCGACCTGGCGGTCGGAGACCCCCTCTCCAAGGGTTACCGCCGCCCGCGCAAGAAGGTCGCGAAGCCGGCCGCGGCCGCCGAGACCGCCGCGCCCAAGAGCGACGCCGCCCCCGCGGCTCCGGCCGCCGAGAAGCCGGCGGAAAAACCGGCCGAGGCGGCGAAGTAAATTTCGCGAAGCATTGACGCGAACGGGAGCCGTTTCCAGCGGCTCCCGTTTTTTTTTGCTATTTTTTGCGGCTGACGTGGCGGGGGCCCTCGATGTAGGTCTTGTCCACCAGGCTGCGCAGGAAGACCCCGAAGCCGTAGGGACTGGTCTCCTGCATCTCGCGCCAAACCCTCAGATCTCCGTTGTACATCATGAAGTGGGTTTCCTCGAGCCAAGCGCGCATCTCCGAGAGGAACAGATCCTTCAGGCCGCGGTGCGAGTGGTGCTCGAATTCGTGGACCGTCTGGGCGGGGAGCGTGATGGCCTGCCAAATCTTCTTGTCCCAAGACAGGGAGGGATCCAAGGCCTCCACCGCGATGATGGGCCGACCGTGCGGGCTGCGATCGGCCGGGACGTAGAAGGCGTGCACCGGGCCATCGCCCTCCGCGGAGGGATCGAGCTTGAGGTAAAATGCGCGCAGCTCTTCCTTCGACAGGACCTGCAGGTCGATCTCGCCGCTCTCGATGGCCCGGCGGGCCTCGTCGGCGGTCGAGGTGGCCCGCAACTTCATCAAAGACAAAACGTCCGCCTCGTCGAGGGTGGATTTCTCCGCCACGATCACCTGGGCCCGGCGACCGCCGTTCTGCGAAGCGGGCACGAATATCGCCCGTGGATGATTGCCGAGGCGGCGGGAGGCCGGTAGCTCCTTCCAGAGCCGGAGCAGCTCCGCGCGAGGCACCATGCGAATGTCGGCCAAGCCGCGACTCAGGGCCTGGGTCGCCTGCCGCGCGTCCGGACTGCGGTCCAACCGAAGAAGGTCCAGGACGTCCTCCTTGCCGTATTTTTCGACCCTCGCCAGGAGAGACTGGACCGCGCCGTGATACTGCTCCAAACGGATATTTTCTTCGGTCTCGTGCAGAAGGATGCTGGCCTGCATGTACAGCAGCGAAAACTTCTCCGCCAGGGCGCGGTCGTAAATGAAACCGGTGTAGATGCTTCCGTTGATCCTGTCGACGGCGGCCAAGTAGTCGGGGTGCCCGTCCCTTTGGTCGAAATACCCTTGCAGGCGGCCCCAGTGGAATTCCTCGGCGGCGGCGACCTCGGCGATCTTGTGAGGCAGATCCCGGGTCGCGAGCACCTTGAAGATTCGATCGAAATGCAGCAGCGGCACCGTGCTGGACGCGGCGCGCCGAATGGCGTCCTCCAGCACCTTCTTGTAAATGGGCCTGGACCTCCAGGTCCGAAGGTAATCGGCCAGCCCCTCGACGGCGATGGTCGGCGTGAAGACCTCGCGCTGAAGTTCGCTCCGACCCGGCCGCCAAAGGATGTAATTGTGTTCCGGATCCCGAAACGGCGCGGCCGCCTCCGCCGTTTCGTAGCTGTTCAAGTAGCGCTCGACGGCCTTTCGCAAGTCGCGCGCGAGGGGCAGCGAATGGAGGCGGTCCGTCCACTCGGGCGGGACGGGCGCGGCCGGGGCGCGACGGAGACTCGGCAGCCACCGCCGCAACCGCTCCATCCAGGGAGCGGGCGAAGGCTCGGGGGCCTCGGCGGAGACCGGCAGAAAGGCGTAGCGCCCCGACCAACCGCGTTCCTCCAGGAAGGCCTCCAGCGATTCGGCGCGGCGGGAAATGCTCGCGACCCGCACCAAGGCGTCGAAGTCCTCGACCGTCCCCTCCTTGAGGGTGCGTTCGAAGGCCTCCTGCATCAGGTGGTCGTAATGCGAGCCGACGCCCCGGCGCAGCGGGTTCATGTCCATCGTGTACCAGAAACATTTCACCGCGACCGCCAGCTGCTCGACGCGGGTGGTGGTGCGGCCGTCGTCGTGGAGGACGTCGCGCAGCCGGCTCTTATGCAGGAGATCGAAATAGCGCGTCAGGTCGACATGCGGCGTCTTCAGGTAATACTCGCCGATGTCCTCGACCATCCTCGCGAAGCGGTCGCGGACCGAAGCGTCGGCCTCGGGCCCCACCGAGAGCCAATCCCGCAAATGGACGAGCAGCCGGCGCTCGTAGAACTTGTGGTTGGACGACTCGCCGGTCCCCAACTGGGACATGTGCAGGGACCCGGCGTTTTTGGGCGTCGCATGTCTGGGCGGAAGCAGCCAATCCGATACCCCTGCGGAGGTGACCGGTCCCGCGACCAAGGGCCGCAAGCCGACGAGCGGCGTCTCCCCGCCGAGGGGCCGCGGCGCCGGCCTCAGCGTCTCGGAGAGGAGTTCCATACGGCGCAAGTCCGCCGCGAATTTCGGACCCGTCAAGGCCTGGCTCAATTTCCCGCCGGCGTGAAGCTGCAGGAGAAAGACCAACGAATCGGTCAGCGCGATGGCGCCGTCCACCTGGGGCCTAAGGCCCAGGGCGGCCTCGGCCTGATGCCCGAGGTGGATGCCCGCCAAGGTCGCGGCCTGCGGCAAGGCCGCGGCGGGAATGCGAAGCAGAGGAGAGGCGGGCAGGCCCCCGGAAGCCCCGTGCAGCGAGCGCACGCCCTCCCGGCCCGCGGCGCCGAAGCCCTTCAAGAATAGGAGGGTAACGCCCAAGCCCAGGCCTTCCCGGCCCAGGGTCCCCGGCGACCAGTCTTGACGGGGTCCGATGGCGTGATGGATGCCCTTGCTGGCGAAGAGAAAGGCGGGGACCTCGACGCTGAAGCCGAGGGCGGAGGCTGCGAAGCGGGCTCCGGCGCCGCGCGTCAGCCAGTGCGCCTCCGGCCGCGCCAGCAAGCGCGAAAGCCCGGCCAAGCGGACGCCCTGAAAGACGGCGGAGGCGACCATCATCCCGCCCAGCATGCCCGGATCCGCGGCCTGCTCGGCGAAGTGGCCCAACAGAAATTCGGCGCGGCCCCCGACGGAACCCCGTCCCAGGATCGCGTCCAACTCGCGCCGCGCCTCGCCCGCCCCGGCCCCTTCGGCCTGGGAGAGAATTTGATAGGCGGCCGCGGCCGCATCGATGCCTCCCGACTTCTGGCGGCGCCTTGCCAAGGCGAGCCAGGCGGCGGCAAAGATTTCGGGATCCTCCTCGCCCGCCAAGGCGAGGGCCTCGCGATAACCGTGCTCGCCGAGCCGGGCCGACAAGGTCTTTTTGGCTTGAGGGAAATCTTGTTCGAGGCGGGCGGCGAGGGCCCCTTCACCTCCGGCCGCGGCGGGGGCGAGGGCTCCGGGCGGCAGACCGGCCAAGCTCTCCAACCAGGCGGCCAATAGGCGGCCGGGGCCGCGGGGTGGGACCGCGGACGCAACGGTAGGATGCTGGGTTTGCGCTGCCTGCGGCGGTCTTACCGCGAGGCGGTGCAGCCCTGACATAGTGATGCCCCCAAAAAATTATAATAAAAACAGGCTCTTAAATGCGGATCCCCTGTCCCCACCCGGGGCTCCGGGGCATAGAAATATCCCAGAGAAAAGAAAATCCGCAGCGAAAAACGATGCCTACGGTTTCGGCGCCCTTGTACATAAGTTGCGGGGAGTATTCTGAAATTTAGCGGCCAGGCCCCTCGGCGCTCAAGGGCTCGGCCTCGATCTCGACGACCTTGGGGAGCGGCGGGGGGAGGAAATCGGGACGGACCCCGCTGGGGGTATTTCCGTCCGTCTCCTCGCCAAGGCGCTGGACGATGACCGTGACGTTGTCCCCCTTGAAGTGGCCGACGAAGTGCGCGGAGATGCCGTCGGTGTCCGGGTCCTTGCGCATGTCGACCACGTGGCCCAGCTCGGTCAGCGTCATGCCCTCGTGGCGCCACTCGCCCGGGGGCGGATTCTTGCCCCAGACCTTGCGGTAGGCGGCGACGAAATCCCGATGGGTGATCGTTTCGCCGAAACGCCCCTCGGCCTTGAAGGCGGCTCGGATATGCATCCGCAACAGGGCCTCGTTGCGCAAGGCCAGTTCCATCTCGGCGGCGTTGCGGGCGCCGCTGAAGCGCAGCACGTCGCCGATCTCGTCCTTGCTAATGAAGTTCTCCGTCAAACCGTCCGAACCGGCCACCACGATCGCGCCCTTCTTCGCGCGATGGGTCTCCGTGCCGACGCGCAGTTCTTGGTGGCCTTCGGGATAATGCCCGCCCAGGGCCTGGTCGACGCGGGCGGCCAAGGGGTGAATGCGGGCGTGGACCGTCTGCCCCCGCGGCAGCTTGCGCTTGCCGCCCAATTCCCGGGCCGTATAGGCGTTGCCTTGCAGCTCGAAGTCGGGACGGAAGACCATCGCCTCGGCGTCCCCCACGTCCGCGAAGCGCAGCTCGTAGACGTCGCCGCCCAACTCGCGGACCTCCACGCCGACGACGACCGCTCCCGGATTGCCCTTCAGGCGTTTGTGTTCGGGGTGCTCGACCATCTTTTGATCGGCGAGGCGGATCGCCTCCTCGAGGGAGACGCCGGGTCGCGCCGCGGCCTCCTTCAGGACATGCTCGGCCAACACTGCGGCGAACTCGCCGCCCGCGTGTCTGCCCATGCCGTCGATCGCGAAATAGCGGGTGACCTTCTTGCCGCCCGGTCCCGAGAAGCGGACGACCGAGAATCGGTCCTCGTTGTGCGCGTAGCGGCTCACGCCCGGGTCGCGGCCCGCGGCCAGGCCGGGGATGCGCTCCTCGCGAATCGCGTTCTGCGGGCCGACCTCCGACTGCAGGACGGAGGCCGGCACCTGGATCGCGGCGAGCGGACGCTCCGCCTTTCCGCCGGGGATCCTCCTCAAGCCGGGCTTGGGCCGCGGCGGCGGGGGCAGCTTGGAGAAGTCGTACTCGAGGCCGCCGAAGACGCGGTCGCGCAGCTCGCCGTAGACCAGGTTCCAGGCCTCGCGGGCCGGGCTGCCCTCGGGCAGGCCGCGGATGTGGGCGCGCAGCGCGGGGCCGGCGGCGACGTAGGCCACGTGCAGGTCGGAGACGAACTCGGAGAAATCGCCGGCCTGCTTTTTCAAGCGGTCGGCGCGCCCACGGCCCCAATCCAGGGCGAAGAGGGCCTTGTCCCGCGCGAGGGTCTCGTGCGCCCGGTGCATGGCCTGCCGGTCCTTCAGCGGGATCTTAGCGTCGCCTTGGGCGTCCGTGCGATAGCGCTCGGCGGTGGGATGTCCGATCTCGTGAAGGAAGAGCGCCGCGAGGTTGCGGCGCGAGCCTTGGAAGGATCCGGAGTAGAGGTATAGCGAGCCGTCCGCGGCGTCGTAGGCGCCGAAGTGGGCGTCCTCCTGCCGCGGGCTCTTCAGGAAGATCTTCTTCAGTCCGCCGCCGGCGATCAGCGAGGCGGGCAGTTTCTGCAAGAGGGCGTTCAGAAAAACCACCTGGCCGCCGTTCTCCTGCAGGAAGGCCTCCAGGGCCTTGCCCTCGGGCCGTCCGGTCGCCGCCTCTCCGCCGAGATACAACGCGACGCCCAGCTCTTGGGCGCGGCCCTCGAGCTTTTTCCAGGCCTCGGCTGCCTGCGCGGAGTCGACGCGGGTGAAGCCCTGGCGCTGCGACCAGCGCAGGTAGGCCAGGATCTCGGCGGGGCTGGCGGGACGCACCACGCGGGTGTCGGCGCCGCTGGACGGCTCCACCAGCATGCGGCCCGTGGGCCATTGCTCGATGCGCCCGCCGCGATCGAAGGTCGCGGCGAGCTCCGGCGTCATCCCGGGGATCTCGCCGAGGTAGGTGGGCCGGGGGGCGCCGAGGCTTTTCAAGTCCGCGCCCGAGCCGCCCAGCGGGATCTTTTCCACGTAGGCCCCGGTCGGCTCGCCGAGCGCCGCGACGTCGCGCGCCGGCGGCGTCGCCTCCAGGGCGCGACGGCCGGGCAGCTTGCCCCCGTTCCCGCCCCGGTCCTTCGCGTCGAGAGAGGCGAGGTAGGCCACGTGGGGCCTAAACATCTCCTGGAGGTACATGCCCAGCTTGGGGTTCACCGCGTGCACGGTGGCCCCGTAATTGTCCATGATCCGCCTCAGGACGCTCTTGTCCCCCGACTCCGGATTGAAGGGAATGAAATCGCCGATTCTCTCCATCGGGGTCGAGCGGGAACGGATGGTCGAGAGGACCTGCATGACGTTGTCGGCCCGCAGCTCGCGGACGCCGAGCGACTGCTGCTCCTCCGCGGAAAGCGGGACGCGGGGCGGCGGCGGAACCGGCGGCGGCATGCTCTGCTTGGAGAAGCCGTAGACGTCGCGCCCGTGGTCGCTCAGGTACTTGTCCAGCCAGGGGATCTTGCGGCCGCCGAACATCTCCCAGTGCCGCAGGGCGCCGACCAGGCGGACCACCCCGCTCTCGTATTCCCGCGACTTGAAGGGGTGCTGCATCAGCTGGGCCAAGGCGTCGCGCAACCGCTCCGCGAATTTCGGATGGGTGGCGTCGCGCAACCCGGAAGAGTTCAGGCCCAGCGAAACGAGCAGCTCGAGTTCCGGCTCGCTGAATTGGCGGAGGTCGCGCAGCGGCTGGTCCTCGGCCCCGTGCAGGTCGCGCCCCTTCGGGCCGGCGGACCGCTCCGCTCCCTCCGGGCTGGACTCGAGGATCATGTCGGCGTCGACTTCTTGAACGACGGACTGCTCTTCGTAGCGCGGGGGAGGAAATTCCTTTTCCAGGTCCACGCCGGCCTTCTTCAAGTCCGTCTCGAGATCGTGGACGATCTTGATGGCGCGGCGGAGCTCGTGCAGGGACTGGAGATACTCGTCGTAGACGGGGTTGCCCGGCTTCTGGTTCTCGGGGGAAACGTCGCGGCGCAGCTCCTCGCCCAGCCTTCGCACCCGGTCGCCCAGCTCGCGCAGGGAGTTGTAGGCGCGGTAGGCCGGCTCGCCGCGGGCCTTCCATTCGCTCCCCGCGCGCATCGCGTAGGCCACCGCCTTGGCGGGCCCCGAGCCGTCGCGCAGGATATTGGCCGCGTGCAGGATGCGGTGCTCCGGCATCAGCAGGCGCGCGTCCCGCAGGTAGGCCAGCATGACCGCCAGCTCCTCGCCCGCCCGGGCCTTGGCGACCGGATCCGTCGCCGTCTCGAAGCGGCGCAGCGCCGCGACGAAGCGTCCTCCGAAGCGATACCCGCCCCGGCCGTCGCCCTCGACGCCCAGCATTTGGCTCATCCGGAAGGCGTAGAAACTGCGCGGAGTCGAGGATTCCCCCAGCCACTTCGCGAGGACGGGCATGCGGTCCTTGGCGAAGGCCGTATAGGTCTCGCGCGCCTCCGCGCCGGTCGGGACGGCCAAGGGCTTCGCCCTCAGGACGATCTCGACTTGGGCCTCGCCCTTTTCGTTGCGCAGCATCCAGCGGGACTCGGAAGGATAGAGTGAGTCGCGCTTTTCGAGCCGCGAGCCGTATTGCTTTTGCAAGCGGGCCTCGACCTGAGCGCGGCGCTCCTCGCCGAGGATCCGCACCTCATAGGTGCCCGCGGGCGTGTCGCGCAGCGTCCCCGCCTTGCGGGCCGCCTCGAACTCCGCCTTGCTCAGGTGCCGCCATCCGCCGCGAATCGTCACGTGCATCGAGTCGGGATTGAAGGAATTGGCGAAGCTGCTTTCCCAATGCTTCGCCTCCCCGCTCAACGTCGCGTCGCTCACCTCGACGACCGAGACCAGCTCGCGACCGAGCTTGTCGGAACGGTCCAGCACCTGCTGGTATCCCTTCGCGGAGGGCAGGGGCAGCGGCTTCGGCGCTTGCACGGCAGCGGCGCCCCCTCCCTTGACGGGGGCCGCTTTGGGCGCCGGCTTGGCCTTCGGCAGACCCGCGGGTTTGGCCAACTCCTCGGCCAGGGCGCGACGCTGCGGGATATTCCCGTTTCCTTCCCCGTTCGCGCCGGCCTTGGCGCCAGGGACGGCGGCCTCCGTCTTTTCGCCCGGCGGAGGGGCGTTCTCGGCGGCCCCGGGGGGGCGCTGGAAGATCTGCGTCTTGTGCTCGCCGGGATCCTCGGCCACCTTCTCGTAGTGGTCCATCAAGGCTTCCATCTTGCGGAGCTCGGCGTTCAGGCCGGTCCGCGCCTCGGCGGTGAGATTCTTGGCGAGCAGGGGCAGCGCCGGACGGGTCGCGGCGGCGGGGCCGTTTTCCAGGTCGGTGAGGTATTTGGCCACGTCCCGGCAAAATTCGTTGAGCTCGGTCACGGTCTCGACCGGCAGATTTTTATTCTTGTAGATGAGGCTGTGCTGGATCTTGCCCCACTGATAGATGGCCTCGGTCTGGATCTGGATCTCGATGGGCTTTCCGTCGACCTCGACGACGACGTGCATCGCGCGATAGCCGGTGGAGGTGCCCACCGTCAGCCGGTCGGGGTGGTCCTTGTCGGGCCTCAGCGTCACCTCGCTCACCACCGCGCCGCCGGCGGACTTCTCCTCACCGATGATCTCCAGCTCGAAGGCGCCGTCGCGGGTGACTTGCGGCCGAACCTTGTACTTGGCCTCGATCGCCTCGACGATGGGCAGGACGTCGTTGGTAGTCTTCACCACGACGCGGGCGCCGCCGACGTCGGTCAAGGGCCCCAGGTCCGTCCAGCCGCGGCGCACCAGTTTGGGAGCGATGTCGGTGGGATCCTTCAGACGCGCGTGGGGGTTGGGCGACACGGCGCCTTTCTCGTCGGTCAGCTTGGCGAAGCGGTGCATCAAAATACCGTCCTTGGTCAAGCCGATGAGGAAGGCGGAGACATCGGCCAGGGGCCGATGATGCTCTCCGACTAACTTCTTCCCGATTTCTTTCTGAGCGGCGCGATATTGCTCGGCGCTCAGCTTGCCGGCCAAGGCCTGGCGCGCGGCCGCGGCGAAATCCGTCTCGCTTAGGGCCAAGTGCGTCAGTTCCGCCTGCAGTCCGTTCATGCCCTCGCGATCCCGGCCTTCTTTGGCCATCAGCTCGGCGAAATCCTGCTCCAGCCGCGCCAATCGTTCCACTTGCGAGGCCTTGTTGGAGGCGCCGTCCGGCAGCAGTTGGACGGCGGCGCGCTGGTTCATCAACAGGTCGCGTTCCGCCAAAATCGCATTACGGGCCTGGGTCTCCGCCTGAACCCACTCGGGGCTGCGGAAGACGTAGGAACGGTCGCCGACGCGGAGGACGGCGCCCTCCGGAATCGGCGTCTCGGTGCGAGGCGGTAGGGTGCGAAACGCGCCGGCCGCCGGGTCGTAAATTTGAATGGCGGCCTTGGAGGCCCGGTTGATGACATAGTACGTCGTCGGCCGCCCCTCCTGGGGCTTCCCGCCGCGGAAATTCAAGGTGGCGTCGCCGAACTGGACGACCTGATAGACGGTCTTGCCGAAATCGAGGGTGCGGATCCCGCCGAGCCCCTCGAGCATACCCGCGCCGGCCGGGAGGCGGACGCCGTGGAAGGCGGGAACCAGTAAATAATTGTAGGCCTTGCCCTGCTCGGACGGGATCGGCTCGACTACCAGGTGGCCAGCCTCGACGCTGGCCGCCAGGGCCTGCGCGTCGCCGATCAAGAGGCGCCCCTCCAGGACCTGCCGCAAAAAGTTATGGGCCAAGGCGGAGCGCGGCTCCTCGGGGAGCTTGTCCAGGACGGGCTTCAAGGCATTCAAGGTCTCGCGACAACGGTCGACGAAGGCCCGGCGGAAGGCGTCGTCGCTCATGCGCGGGTCCTTCGCCACGCGGTCGGCCAGGGCGCGGCCCGGGTCGCCGAACATGCTCTCGTGGCCGCGAAACTCCCGCTCGAGGGTCTTCGCGAAGGACTCCGCCCACTGGCGCCGCTCTTGGATGACGGAGGTGTCCTCGAGGTGGACGCGGCCCTCGAAGACCGTGACCGCCTTGGTCTGGTATTCGATTCCCTCCGCGCCGTGCGGCCCGAACCAGGTGTACTCGACGCCGCCTAGCCGGAACCGATCTCCTTCGCGCAATGGCTTGGAGGTTGCGGTAACCTCGCGAACGGTCCCGTCGGGATCGACGATCCGCATTTTTTCCATGCCCACCGCGCGCGCGTGGTGGAGGATCCGGCCGTCCTCGGTCAGCGCCATCTGGATCTCGAGGTGGGGGACCTTGCGGCTCTCGGCCTCGGTCAGGGAGCGGCCGGAGGCGTCCAGGAAGGCGACGCCGTACTCGTTGAAATCCACCCGCATCGGCTTGCCGTCTCCCGGAATCACCAGGCCGCGCCGCAGCCCCTCGGGCATCGGCTGTTTGGGCGTCATCGCCTGGACCGAGGCCTTGCCGTCCCTCGCATTCGCCGGCGGTTTCGCCGGCGGGGTGACCTTGCGCGCGGCCAACCTCTGGGGCTCGGAGGTCATTCCATCTTCCAGCGGCACGAGGTGGGAGCCCGAGATCTCCTCCGGCTCTTGCGTCCTCTCGGTCTTGGCGTCCTCGGCGGGTTGGGCCGGTTTGCCGCCTTCGGCCTTCGCGTCCGGGGCGGGGGGCTTGGGCTGGGACTCGCCCGGCGCGGAAACTCCGACGGACTGGTGCGGCGAAGGCTCGCCCGCGGCGCCGGCGGCGAGGGAACCGTCCTTTTGGAAATGCAGCGGGAGGTTGAATTCTTTGAGGTAGGCGTTCGCCTTGGCGTAGTCCTTGGCCTCGAGCAGCTTCGTCAGCTTCCCGCCCGAGAATCCGGGCCGGTTGAGCGAGGCCTCGAGGAAGAGGCCGACCAGCAGCTTGCGGTCGGCGCTCTCCAAAAACACGGTCTGGGCCTCGATCTTCCCGTCTTTGCCCTTCTTCAGCTGGGCCTCGACGGACTTGCGCACCTCGGGCTCCAGTTCCGTCATCGGCTTGCCGTTGGCGCTGAGCGTCCCCTCCTTGTCGACCTTGACCTCGAAGCGCTCCGCCTTGAAGCCGAGCGTCTCCGCGTGGCCGCGGGCCAGCAGCAGCGCCTCTTTGTAGGCGATCTCCGTGTGCTGGATCTTGGAGACCTCGGTCATCTTGCCCTTCACCACCCCGTCGGCGACCTTGTGGGCGACGGCGAATTGGACGTAGCCGAAGACCTCGTTGACCAGGCCCTCCTTCCAACCGCCCAGCGGCTTGGGCGTGAGGCCCAGGCCCTGGTTGACGTGGCTGGAGGCGATCATGCCGCCCAAGCCGGCGGAGTGTCCGATGGTCCAGGTCAGGGCCTTGCCGCCGAAGGTCAGCTGTTGGCCGCCCTCCTTCACCAGGCCCAGGCTCTTCGCGGCCCGCGGCCCCAGACCCTCGGCCAGCTTGCCGGCGCCCTTCAAGCCGCCGATCATGATCAGCGAGGAGCCCCAGCCTTTCAGCAAGTGCCCCGGCGTGAAGACCTTGCTGGGGTCGGTCAGCATCGCTTCTTTGACCGTGCCGCCCGCCCAGAAGACCGTCGCCTCGGTGCCGATGCCGACGGCGCTGGCGATCGCCACCGCCTTGTAGCCGTTGACGCCCGCCTGCTCGAGCTTGGCCAGCATGCGCAGCTTGGCGAGATTGCCTAAGCCCGCCGCGACGAACATCAGGCCGATGTCGACGGCGAGTCCCTCGCTGCTGTGCATCTTGAAGAACTTCTCGACCGAACGACCGAAGGTCGCCTTGCCCTGCAGGGCGTCCAGGTTGCCCTGGGCCTTCTGTTTCATCTCCGGCTCGGGGGAGGCGGATTGGATCAGGGCGTACATCCCGAAGGCGGCCTCGACAGCCCCCTTCTTGGCCTCGATGTCGAAGCACTTGGCCAGGATGTGCTGGGCCTCGGCCATCCCGGGAGGGTTGCCGGAGGCGTAGGCAACGAGGTCGCCGATCGGCCCAGTGCCGTTGGCGCGGCTCTCGGTGCTTAAGTAATATTTGGCGCGCTCCTTCAGCGACTCCTCGCCGGACTCGGCGATCAGCTTGAGGGCGGCCTCCATCGAATCGGCGTCGCCCGCCGTCAGCTTCTCTTTCACCGCGGCGGCGATCGCGCGCTCCTTCGCCCACTTCTCGGTCACGCTGGAGACGCTGGTCCCCGACATCCAGCCCTTGGCGGAGTCGGTCTCGGCGCGCTCCATGTCCTTGTTGTAGAGCTCCCAGGCCTCGACGGCCGAGAGGTTGACCAGGCGCATTCTCCCCTTTTCGATGTGGGTGAGGATGCGGTCGGCCTGGGGGATCTTGCGCAGCGGCGTGAGCACCGCGACGCCCTCGTCGATCTTGCCTTCCGCGATCAGCGCGTAGCCCTCGTAGACCTTGGCCATGCGCTGGACCTCGGGATCGCCGTCCGCGGCGGCGAAGCGCGAAAGGATTTGGAAGCACTCGGCGGCCAGGCCGTTGAGCTCGGCGCGCACCAGCTCGGCGTCCTTGGGGTCGGCGTAGGCCTGCTCGGCCAGGCTTAAATATTTCTGCGCCAGGCCCTCGACCGCGGCGATGGCGTCCTTCTTGGTGATGCCGCCCAGCTCCTCGGGCTTGAGCCCCGCCAAGGCCGCGACCGTCCGCGCCTTGTCGCCGTCCCCGCCGTGCAGCTCGCTCAGCAGCTTCTCCAGGTCGGCCAGCTTGGCCTTCTCGTCCTTCGCGCCCAGCGCGAGGACCAGCGCCCCGTCCGCGCCGTGCTCGGCCGTGGCCGCCTTCAGCGCGTCGGCGTCTTTGGCCGGGTCGAGCGTGGCGATGTAGTACTCGTTGGCCTCGAAGCGCAGCTTGAGCAGCTTAACGTCCTTGGGATTCCTCTCAAGGCCCAGCGTATACATGTCGCGCGCGGCCTTGAAGTCGCCGGCGCCGAACAGGGCGTGGCCCAGGGATGTTTTGAGCTCGAGATCCGCGGAACCGGCCGCGGCGTCCGCGGCCCGGTAGGCCGTCACGGCCTCCGCGTAACGCTGTTTTTGCAGCAGCAGGTCGCCCAAGGCCTTGTGCCGCTCCGGCTTGGCCGGTTGGTAGAAGCTCGCGAGCCGCAGGCGCTTCTCGAGCAATCCCTCGTCCAAGGGCTGCTCTTTCTTCAACAAGCCGATCTCGTAGTCGTGCCAGGCGGCCATCTTGTCGGCGAAGGGGAGTTTTTCGAAGGCGGCGTCGACGTAGGGCGGCTTGGCGCCCGACGCCTCCCAGGGCAAGGCCGGAAAGTTGATCGACTGCAGCGCCCGCTGCACGCGCTCGTCCTTCCAATGCGCGTCGAGATAGGCGAAGACCTCGCCGGCCTCGACCTTGCGGTCGGCGGCCTTCGCCGCGTCGGCGTTGGCGCCGTCGATCAGCTGGCCGGGGACCCCCTGCGCGCGGAGCGCCTTGTAAAAGGCGGTCGCGATGGGGTTCTGCTTCTCGGAGAACTGCAGGGCCATGGGCTTGGCGGTCTCGTCGATCTTCAACTCTTTTTCGGTGAAGGCCAGGGAAGCTGGATGGTCCCCCCGCGCCGTCGCGGCCTTGGCGGCCTCGTGGTAGATGCCGGCCGCCTCGGCGAAGCGCTGGACCGAGACCAGGTTGTCCGCGACGAAGGCCCAGGGGTCGGCGTGGCCGGCCAAAAGCCGCTTGTCGCCAATCGCCAGGCCCTGGGCGATCTCGACCATGTAACGCACTTCCGTCTCGTGCTTGACCGCCTCGGCCAGGTGGAAGCTCGCGCCCTCCATCTTGCCCTCGCGCATCAGGTGCGTGGAGAGGCGCCGGCGGGCCAGGGGATTTCGGTTGTCCAGCTCGACCGCGGCGCGGAACAGGTAGCGCGCCTCTTGAAGCTTCTTCTGCGCCGCGTCGCCCTCGAGGCCCTTGGCGGCCTCTTCCAGCTCCAAGCCCTTGAGCAGGGCTGCCTGGGCGACCAGCTTCGGCAGGCTGCGGCCCTGCCAGAGCGGCGCGAGCTCGGCCTTGACCACCGCCTCGTCGAAACCCGCCGCCTGGAAGACCTCCACCTGGTCCTTGAAGGGCAATAGGGAGAACTCGGAATAACGGAAGGCCCAGCGGACCAGCTTTCCGGCGTTCTTGGGTTCCGCAAAAAACTTCTTCAGCTCCGCGTCGCGCTCGGCCTGGGGCTTGTCCATCAGCGCCTGGAATTTTTCCGCGAAGAGCGGGTCGCGGGTCGAGATTCCCTCGCGCTCGGCGATGTAGAGCTGGGCGGACTGGTAACTGAGGGCGCTCTTCGTGGCCGTGGCGTCCTTGCCCGCGAGCCGGTCGCGGACCTGGGCGACGAAGGCGGGCTTGAGGGTCCCATCGGCTCCCAGCATGGCAGTCAAGTCTAGGCCCAGCTTTTGGAAGTGTTCGGTGATCTTCGGATAATACTTGGTGAGGCGGTTGAAGGCCGCGGCCACGACCTCATGGCCTTGGAGCTGCTGGTCGGCGGGATTGTTTCCGGAGACACTCTGGGCGGCCGGCCCGCCCGCCAGGGCCTCCGGCAGGGTGCCGTCGATCTTATCGTCGCTTAGGCCCCCGTCTTCGCCGTGGAGGAGCTCGTAAAAAAATTGGGCATTGGTCTCGGTCTTCCCGAAGGCCTTTTCCATCTGGTGTCCCCCGTCACCACTCTCACGCTAAGTGGTCGCAAAAAGCTGAATGACTGGAGACCGCAGACCCCTATCCGGGCCCCCAGAATAAGTATTACAGAGCACAGCAAGTTCCGTGCCTCAACGAGGCTTTAGGGAAGGGATTTTCGCTGGATGCACTGCGTTATGGGAATTCGACGAAGGCAAAATTCCGCCCGTCGACCTGGATCGTTTCCAGATTGCGAATCCGGTAGGCATTTCCGTCCGCAGGCAAGGGTTTGCCGCCGACCAACAAGTTGGGAGATCCGTCGTTGCGAATGGCGTAGGCCCCCGTCTCCGCCCGATAAACGGTCACCGGCCCCCATTGAAAGCCAGGCTGTTGCGAGGAAACGCTCAGCACAGGAGTCAGGCTCATATTCCCCCGGCTCGCGGTTCCCACCAGATAGCTGCGCGTCCCGAAGGTCACGATATCTCCCTGGCTCAGGGAGCAGGCCTCGTCGCCCTGCAAGCGACGGCCGTTGACCCAGGTCCCGTTCAGCGAGCCTCGGTCCCGGACCCACACGTCGCCTTCCGACTCGAAAAACTCCGCATGGCGGGAGGAAATTTCGGCCAAGCCAAGCTGGAGCTTCGCCCCCTGGCCGGCATCGCGGCCCAGCGTCGCGGAGCCGAAATGCTTGGGCAATATCCACTCACCGGTCGGGGCGGTCCAGGGCTGGGGAATTTGATAGACCTGGGTCTTGGCTTCCGCGGGGTCGACGGCAGCGGGCCGGAGGGCGGGCATGACTACGGTCTTTTCCACAGCCGGCGGAGGCGGCGCCTTGGCAACGTCGTGGACGTAGGCGTGGATCGTCACGTTGTCGGCCTTGTAGTGGTCGACCAAAACGCCGTTCGAGTCGTAGACGTGACCCTTTTTGTCGATGAAATAGCCGGGGGTCTCGCTCAACTCGACGCCCTGCCTGGCATGTCCCTCGGCGTCGATGAAGTCCCGGATCACGCCGCCCTCCTTGGCGTCGCCGTAAAAGATGTCCTTCACCAGGGCCAGGCGCTGCATCTTCCAGTGCACCAACTCCCAGACCTTGGCCTGCACTTCGTCGGCGCTGCGGGACTCTTTCAGGATTTGGTTCAATTCCGCTCGGCTCACGTTGTCGCCCACGCCGTCCGAGAACGAGAGAATCACGTCCCCTTCCTGGAGAGGGACATCCTTCACGACGGGGTCGGCCTTTCTCCCGGTCCCCAGGCCCCCGGAGACGACATTGGCAAAATCCGAGGCCCGCATCGCCAAGGTGTCGCGGAGATGGCCCGTTCGCCGTGCCTCAGCGGCCACCGATTGCTCCTCGGTGCGGTGAACCAATTCGAATTCCCCCTGGGCGTTTTTCCGAAACACGATCGCCCCCGCGTCGCCGACATGGACGATGCGCGCGACATGACCCCCGCCGGGCAGCGGCAGGATCTGGTGCGCCACCGCGACGGCGCCGCCGCTGGCGTAGGGGCTGGCGTTGACCGCATCGCCGGCGGCCGCCATCGCCCGCGCCATGTCCCCGTGCAGGGCCATCTCCTCGGCGAATTTCTTTCCGGCGACCTCGCTGGCCTTGTCGCCCGAGCCCATCCCGCCCATGCCGTCGAGCACCAGGCCCCAGTTGCGCCCTTGGACGAAGCCGTCCTCGTTGTGGTGCTTCTTGTAGCCGATGCCCTCGCCGGTGCGTACCGAGAAAGATCCATACTCCACCGTGGGCACAGGGTTTCCAAAAGCGCCCTGGCGGGCCCTGCCCTTGACGTTGTCTCCCAGCGCCGCCTTGATCGACCCTGGAACGGGCGCGATCCGCGGCGCGAGCGGGGCGGCAGGGGGCGGAACGGGTTTGAGGACGGGTTGCGAGGCCGGCACCGGGCCCTGCTTGGCGACCGGCGGGGCCGTATCCACCAAGGGCTTACCGGGAGGAATTTTATCCGCGGCCGAGCCGCGGCGTTGCCGGATCGGCGCATCGGCCTTTGCGGGCGAGCGTCCCCTAGCCCAAAGAAGGAAGGCGCTCACGCCGGTGACGGCCAGGGCCGCCGCCGCGCCCGCGCCCAACAGCAAGGGAACCGCCGAACCGTCGGCGACGGATGTGTCCGCCGCGTGGGCCAGCTCGGGCGTCAGCAGGGTGGTGATGCCGAGAAAAACCGCCACGGCCGTGGTTCCGGTCTTCCCGATGGGGCTCGCGGGCTTTTCCGCCTTGGGCGCCGCGGCCGCCTCCCCTTCGAAACGGAAAACGACCGGTATCTCGCCGACCCCGGGGATCTCGGCCCGCACCGTGACTTCCCTCGCGCCTTCCGCCGCGAGGGCGGCGAAGTCCGGCTTCTGCTCGGGTCGCAGCACGCCTTCCTCGACCATCTGTTCGACGGCGCGTTCGGCGGCTTTCCACTGGGTGACGGACACCTCGGCTTGGACGAATTCGTTCGCCGGAAGGCTTTTGAATTCATTGTCGAAATGCCGGTCGGCGAGCTCCGTCATCGGCTTGAAGCGGATCCCGTACACGAGCGCGGGTTTTTCCCCGGTGCCACGCGCCGCGATCGTCGCCTCGACCTCGGCGGCCGTGAGGGCGAACTCGAGCGGGATTAATTCTTTTTCGGTTTTATCGATGCGCTCGTTATAGCGAAGCGCCAGCTGGTTGTAGGGGCTGGCCTTGAGCTCCGCCAGGGACACGCGGATCTCGCCCTCAAGCGCGGCGCGTTCCTGGATGGCCGCCTCGGCTTGACGCTTGGCCTCCGCCGCTTTGGGCGGATCCTTACCCTCGAATTTGAGGGCTTCCTGCCGGCGATCGTGGAAGACCCTCTCCAACTCGTTGTAGCGCTCCATCTTGGCGCGGAGGCCCTGCAGCGGCCCACGGAAGTCGAAGGCCATGTCCGCGTAATGGTCGCGCGCGGAGCCCGGACTTCGATTGGCCAGGGCCTCGACCGTCGCGAAGGCGTTGTGTTCTCCGAAATAGAAGTCCAAAAAGGCGTTGGCGGAAAATTCGGTGGGGGACCATTCGATTTTCCCCAGCGGCGCCTGTCCCTCGGCCGCCTTCGGCGCGCCGGCCTTCTTGGTGACTTCCGTGACCTCCGTGACTTCGGTCTTCCCACTATCCTCCCCGGCGGGCAGCCTCGGCTCGGGAAGTTTGATCTTGGCAACGACCTTATCCAAATCGACCTTTTGCTCGAGGGCCTTGGCCTCGACCTCCCGAACCATCCGGAGGGCGGCCTCCAACTCCGCGACCGCTTGGCGATACTCCTGGATGGTCTCGACCTTCTGATCTCCCTCGAGCTCCGTGCGACGCATCGCATCGCCCAGCATGCGGACTCGCTGGGTTTTTTCGGAAAGGGACAAAACCGCCGCGACGGCCTCCTTGCCGCGCTCGCCGAGCGGCCCCGGCTGCTCCGAGGCCCAGGCGGCGGCCTTGACCGGCCGCGAAGTGGCCTGCAATTGGTAGGCGTCCTGCACCAACTGATGCTCCGGCACCAGGGCGACGGCGTCCTTGAGGTGGGCGACCATGGTCGCCAGCTCTTCGCCGGCGCGGGCCTTTTCGGCCGAATCCGTGGACTTTTCGTAACGGGCGAGGGTCGCCTCGAATTTGGTGCCGAAGCGGGTGCCGCCCTTTCCGTCCGCCTCGTAACCGATCATGATCAACATGCGCAGGGCGTAGACGCTGCGGAGGGTGTTCGGCTCCTTCGCCCACTCGCTTAAGGTGGCGAGCTGCTCTCCCTCGAAGCCCTTGAAGGTCTCGCGGGCCTGCTGCGGCGTGGGGATCTCCAGAGCCCCCGGCTGCAGCTTGATCAGGATTTGGGCCTGACCGTCCGCGCCGCGCAGCATCCACTCGGATTTCGAGCCCTTGCCGGGAGTGAGGGGCATCAGGCGCGCCCCGTAAGTCTCTTGGAGCCGAGCCTCGACGTCGGCCAGGCGCTGTTTTCCGTGGACGGTCACCTCGTAGGTAGAAACGGGGGTGTCCTTGAGCTCGTTGTGTCGATAGGCAAATCCGAAATCATGGAAATCCAAATGGCTCCATCGCCCCACGATGGGCACATGGGCCTGGGTGGGCGTGCTGAGATTGGCGAAACTGCTGAGCCATTGGCCGCCCTCGCCCGAGGTCTCGGCGCCGGCCTGTTCCACGACTTTCAGTAGATCGATGGCCTCGGACCTTCCGGATTCGACAAAGGCGCGAAACTCCGCCTCCGTCTGCGCCGCAACCGGCGCCTCTCCCTTCGCCGGCTTGGCGGCCGGTCCGGCCAATTTTTCGGTGGGCTCCCTGGGAACCAGCTTCAGCTTAGGACGGCCGTCGGACCGCTCCCCTTCCCAAACGAAGGACGCGTCGCCCAATGAGACCTTGTCGCCGGGCCGCAGCCTTTGCCGTTCGGACTTTCCGCTGCGGCGCAGGTAGAATCCGATCTCCCCCTCGGGGGTCCACATCACCTCGACCTCGGCCAGGGGACTCTTGGCCTTCTCGCCCACGACAAGCTTGCCGCCCTGGACTCCGAGCGGCAGCACCTTGCCCGCCTCGAAGGAAAGGACCTTGCTCTCCCCGTCGCTGCGGATCTCCACCTCGGGGATCGCGACGCCGTCCTTCGGCGAGAGCGGGGTGGGACCCTCGCCGCGATCCAGCTTGGGCGCACCATCGAACGGTTTGGCGGTCGCGCCCTTGCGCGCCGCGAGCGGCGCCTTGATGCCGGGGACGGTCGCTTCCTCGGAGGCCTCGGACTTTTCGGGCGCCGGGAGCTTCTTGCCGGGCTTGGTGACCTCTTCCTGGGCAACCTGCGGGGATTTCTTCTCCACGACGGTCTTCTCGCCCCCCGCCGGTTTTTTCATCGGCAGGACGTTGGTCTCGGCCCGGAACAGGCCCAGCTCGGGCGAGGTGAGGATCTCGGAGACCTCGCGCGTCGTCAGCACGGTGCCGCCCTTGGCGGGATTGGGCAAAATCACGTTATCCTTGCCGAACCATTGGTTCGGCTCGACCCCAAGCTTCTCGGCCTTGGCCTTCTCGGCGGCGTTGATCCGCTCGAGGACGCTCAGCAGGCCCTTGCCCGAGGGCAGCTCGCGGCCGTTGGGAATGGCGACGATCTGCAGGGTGCGCGGCACCGAGGCGCCGTCCGCGGCGGTCGCCGCCTTCATCGGCACCACCGAGACCTGGAGGGTGTCGGGGCTGCCGGCCTTGGGCTCGACGCGCGGCAGGGAGAGCCATTGCTGGAATACGGTGAAATCCCCCAGCTTGCTCAGGTCGAAGAAGCTTAAGTTCGTCTCGCCCTCGTGCACCGAGGCCTCGGGGATCAGCGCCTGGGCCGCCGCCTTCTCGCGGCCGGACTCGACCTTGGCGAAGAATTCGCTCGCGGCGGCCTCGCGCGCGGTGGGATCGGCCAGCATCTTGTCGATGGCCGCGACCGCCTCGCCCATCACCTGCCCGGCCTTCTCCGGCGGGAAGCGATCCGCGCCGACGATGCCGTGTTGCTGGAGGATCTCGCCGTAGCGCTGGAAGAGCGCCGCCTGCAGGCGCACGCCGGGATCCTTGGGGTTGTACTCGGTGCCGAAGGCCGTGAAGTCCTCGAAGTGCGTCGCCTCGCCGATCAGCTTGCGCAGCGCGGGGTCGGCCAGGACCCGCGTCTGATTTTTCGCGATCCAGACGCACCAGCCGCCGTCGGCCAGGTTGTCGGTGGTCACCTGCCGCAGATTCAGCTCGCGCAGCGCCGCCGCGACGACGGGATCGCCGCCGGCGGCCTTCATGGCCCCGGCGTCGGCCTTCGCCGCCTTAAGCGCTTTCGGATCCGCCTTCACCGTCTCGAGCGTAGCCTCGAGGCGCTCGAGCAGCTGCTCGGTGGCGTTCTTCGGGTTGCCGAAGCGGCCGTGGTGGTCGATCGTCGCCTTGTCCAGGTGTTGGGTCTCGGGACGCGCCGGCAGACTGGTATCGTAGATGTGCGTCTGCTTGAGCTGCTTGGTCCGCGCGTCGAGGATCACCTGTTCGGCCCATTCCAAGGCCTTGGCCTCGGCCTCGGCCTGCGTGAGGCCCTCTTTCTTCTTGATGTACTCGGCGTAGCGGGCCAGGCGGGCGGCGTCGGGCTTGGCCTTGGCGATCTTGTCCGCCTTGGCCTCGACTGCGGTGATCGGGACGAAGTTCGCGACGCCGAGATCGCGGTCGCCCAACTTGGCTTCGGCGCCGAGCGGCTCGACCGAGACGACCATGTCCTCGGTGATCGGCAGGATCTCCTCCTCGGCGCGGCGGGTGGCCACGAGGTCCTCGCGCAGCCATTCGGAGGGCAGCTCCGGAAGCCGATCCAAAACTTCCTTGGACTTGGCGGCCTGCTCGCCCTCGGGAACCCGCGTCGCCGTCAAGCGCTCGCCCTCGAAGCGGAGCTCGATCTGGCCCTTCAGCACCATGTTCACCAAACCCTTCACCGCCTCGGAGGTGACGCCCGCCTCCAGCGCCCAAGTCGCCAGGGCGAGGCGCTGCTTGGGCTTGGTGAAGCCCGCGACGTCGGCCAACATAGGAAGGAATTCGCCTCCGGCCTCTTGGGCCTTGAGGCCCGGCAGGATGTCGCCCGGCTGGGCGCTCTCGTGGAGGGTTCGAAGGAAAAGCTTCGCCATCCAGGCGCGGCCGGCAGGCGTCTCGACGCCCACCTTGCCCAGCAGGGCCTCGGCGCGGGCCCGCAGCACGGCCTGGGCCTCGGCGCCCCACTGGCCGGCGCCCAGCGATTCGAGCGGCGCGGCGAGCTTTTCGGGGGCGGAGGCGCGGAACATCGCGTAGACCGCCAGCTCGCCCATCAGGGCCTGGCCCTCGGGGGTGCGCGCGGCGTCGGGCCCGAGGATTTGGTTGGCCAGGGAAGTCAGCGGCGCCTTCAAAGCCTTGGCCTGGGCGGCGTATTCGCCCAAGTGGGCGGGCTCAAGCCCGGTCTGCAGCGCGAAGCCTAGCAGGCCGTCGCGCAGGGCATCGAAACTCCCGCCGCGCTCGATCCCGGCCTCGGTCAGCAGCTTGGTCGCCTCGCCGTGCAGGCGACCGGCAATCCCCGCCAGCTCGGCGGCGCCCAGCGGCTTGCCCGGCTCGGCGAAGGGATGGATCTGCGCGTAGCCCAGCAGGGCGGCCTTGGCATTGCGGCCCCGCGGGCTCTTGGGATCCAGACCGAACTGCTCGGCGACGATCTTGTCGTAGCGCGCCATCTCTTCGGCGCCGGTGCGGGATTCGATAGCCTTGAGGCTCTCGCCCTGGGCGCGGGAGCGCATCAGGGATTCCCAGACCGCGCGGCCGGCCGGGGTCTTCGCGTCGAAGCCCATGCGCTGGACGATCGGCAGCAGCTCCTTCGCCTGGTAATCCATCTTGTGCTGGGCCAGCTTCATCTGGCTGGCCTTTTCGATCTTGGCGATGCGTCCGCCGGAGATCGCGTTGACGGTCTTTCCCGCCATCATCATCTGCGCGTCCATCACGGCGCTGCCCGCGAGGCGCACCCAGAAGGGGACGTTTTCTTTCGGGCGCAGGCCGATCGCCTCGTTGACGTATTCGGTGCCGGTGAAGGCCATGACCCGCGTGCCCCAGGCAGTGACGCCCGACTTGGCGACCGCGTCCATGCCCTTGGCGAGGCGCAGCTCGAAGGCCGCGGCGCCCAAGCCCCCGCCGCCCTCGAGGGCGCGGGCCATGCCCGCCTCGGCGCGGCCGACGTAGCGCGCGCTGGCGGCCGAGACGCCCTGCATGCCCATGCCGACGCCGTGCAGCAGGACGAAGGTGACGAGCATGCTGCCGAACTCGGTGCCGAAGTGCTTGAGGTTCCAATGGCTGGTCTTGCCGCTCCAGACCGTCTCCATGGTCATGGAGCCCAGGGTGAAGCCCGCCGCCTCGGCGGTCGTCTTGACCGCGAAGGTGCTGGCGCGCAGCGCGATCGGCGAACGGATGAAGGTGGCGGCGCGCGCCACCCAGGCCGCCTCGGCGCCCACGGCCAGGACACGCCCGACGCCGAAGCTGACCAGCATGATCGCCGCGCTCTTCAGCGCCTCCTCGTCGGATTCGGCGAAGATGATGGTCATGTTCTTGAGCGACTTGAGGATGCCGTCCCAGCGCGCCTGTCCGGGGATGTCTTCCAGCACGGCCTTGGCGCCGGCGGCGACGTAGGGATCTTTTTCGAGGAGCTGGGCGATGCCCATGGCGGCGCCGTACTTCTCGGCGCGCAGCATCCCGCGCGAGAAGCCGAGCAGGGCTTGGGAAAATTCCTCGTCCGTCATGTCCGGGTTGGAGATGCGGCTCACGAAGGACTTGGCCACCGCGCCCTCGAAGGACTCGAAGTAGAAGCCGCCCATGTCCCGGCGGAAGGCGTCGTCCAGCGAGCGGAGCTCGCCGGAGGCGAGCTGTTGCTGCCACTTCTGCAGGGTGGCCTGGACCTTGTCGCGGATCTCGGCGGTCTCCTTCTCGCTGAGCTCGGTGCGCTTGCCTTGGAATTCGCTGAACAGGACCGGCGCCAGCGCGTCGAAGGTCATGCGCATGCGGCGCTGCTGGGTCCCCTCGGAGAGCTTGGCCAGCATCAGCTGGGCGGTGGGATTTTTAGGTATCGCCGCGAGGGTCTCCTGCGCCTTGGCCAGCTCGCCGTTGTTGAGCTGCAGCATGCCGCGGGCGAGCGTCGCCAATTCGCGGACCTCCGCGGGGGCCTGGGGCGAATCCATGTCGACGACCCTCTGGAGGGCCGCGTTCGCCTCTTTCTTGAGGCCGACCTGCTGGTAGCCCTGCGTCACCGTCAGCAGTAGGCCGATCTTTTGCCGCGGGTTGCCCATCTTGAGGGCGAAGTCCTCGACCGGGCCCAAGGATTCTTTGACGCGATCCGAGAGGCCCAATTCGATGAAGAGGGCCGAGGCCTTCAGTCGCAACTCGACCGCCTGGGGGCCGCGCGCCGACGCCGCCTCGGCCAGCAAGATATGGCCGTTTTGCGCCAGCTCGCCGAAACGGAGGATGGATTCGGAGGTGAGGGCGCCGGCCAGCCAGGCGGAGTCACCCTGTTGGAGGGCCGCGTGGAAGCGGGATTGCAAATCCTGGGTGATCTTTTCGGCCAGCCGTTTCTGGGCCTCGGGGGCTTCGGCGTCCTGGGCGAAATACTCGGCGAGGACCGGGGCGACCGTCTCCTCGATCGCCTTTAACCCGGCGTCGACCTTGCCTTTGTCGAGGAAGGCGCCCTCGCCTTCGCTCAGACCCCGGTAGACCGCCGCGCTCTGCGCCAGCATGCGGGCCTGCTCGAGGCGCTCGGCGTAGGGCAGATCTTGGGCCTTGGCGAGCTCTTTGCGCCAGATCTCGAGACGGCTCGTGTAAAGCGCGGTGCGCGACTCGACGGGGAGCTGGCTCAGCCGGCCCGAAATGTCGTCGGCCAAGAGGGCCTGATCGATCTGGACGGAGAGCGAGGCGAGCTCGAGGCGCTCCTTCGCGTCGGTCGGGACCTTGAGGCCGTCGGCGGGCTTGCCAAAATTCAGGAAGTTGAGCAGGGCGTCGCGGGATTTCTGCAGCTCGGCGTTGATCACCCGCGAGCCCGTCGCATCTTCTACCGTGTCGTAATAGGACTTGAGCAGCAACAGCCGTTGCACGTCGGCCTTCGGGGAGCTGGTGTCGTGCAGGACCGACATCTTGAGGGCGCGCAGCTTGCTGGCATCAAGCAGAGACTTTTCTTGGGGCAGGCCGCTGCCGCGCAGCGCCAGGTAGGCGGCGGTCTCGATCTGCAGCTTGTCGGCGTCGCTCATCTTGTCGTCGACGGTCGCGCGCAGCTCGGTCAGCGCCGCCTCGACGCGCTTCTCGTCTCCCAGCTTGGCGAAATCGCCCATCGCCGTCAGCAGCGCGCCCCGCTTCTCGCGGACGTCTCCGATTTTCTGCGCCTCGGCGAAGGCCTGGTCGGCGGCGTGGCTCTTTCCCACGTAGTCCTTGAGCCCCGCCGCGGAGAGGAAGGGCAAAAGCTTCCTCTCGCCGTCGTCGAGGATACGGTAGACCAGCTCTTGGGCGATCTCTTTGTCGGCGGAGTCCTTGTGGCCGAAGGCCGCGTCGAGGACCTGGCCGGCGACGTCGTGCATCGTCTGGGAGGTGGTGCCGTCGCGGTCGCCGAGGGAACGGCCGTAGTACTGGCGCAGCTTGCCGAAACTCTGAAGGAGCCCGTCCAAGGCCGCTTCCCGCTCGGCGTCGCCCATCTCGCGGGAGGGCACGTCCTGGATCAGCGCGGCCAGGGTCTTCAAATCCTCCGCGATGCCCAAGCTTAAGTTTTCGCCTTTGCCGGAGAATTGCAGGGCGATGAAGGCCTGGGCCCTCTCGACCTGGACCCGGGTCGGCCGTCCGTCTTCCGGGACCTTGAGGCTGTCGCGAACCGCCGTCGCGGCCTCGCCGATTTCTTCGCGAAGCCGGCTTTGGGCCTTCCAGACCGTTTCCTTGTCGTAAGATTCGTGGGCGGCCTCGAGGTTGACGACGGCCTGGTAAAAGGTCTCCGCGCGCTTCAGGTTTTGGTAGCGGTCGAGGGGCTCCGCGCCGCGGAAGGATTCCAACTGCCCGGCCATGGTCTCGAGGGTCTTCAGGCTCTTCAGGGCCTCGCCGGGGTTCACCTGCGCCAGCGAGTGGAAGCGTTGCAGCTCGGCGTCGAAGTCCTGGCGCAAAATCCCTTGGTAGCCGTGCTCCGCCTCGGCGCGCAGCTTTTGCGTCGCCGCGTCGCCGGGATGGGCCTTGAGGTAGGCGTCATAGGCGGTCAGTGCGGACTTGAAATCCCCGGCGGCGGCCAGGGCTTGGGCCAAGGGCTTTTGCAGCTCGACATTCGCCGGGTCGGCGGCCACCGCCGCCAGGTAGGCCTCCTTGGCGCGGGTCGCGTCTTGGCGGGCGGTGTAAAATTCGCCCAGGGCCGTCTGGCGCGCGGCGTTCTCGGGCTCGTAGTAGCTGGCCATGCGCAGGTGCTTCTCGAGGAGGACGGCGTCGCCCTCCGGGCCGGCCTTCTGCAGGCGCGACGCCTCGCCGGCGTGCCAATGCGCCATGCGGCCCGCCAGGCTTAAGGCCGCGAACTCGGGCGTGTCGAATTCCTTCTTCAGGCCGCCCTTGGCGTCCTGCCAGGGGATCTCGAAGCGGATCTTCTTGAGGGCCTTCTGCACCCGGGCGTCGCCCTGGTGCGCGTCGAGATAGGCGAAGACCTCGGCCGCGGTAATCTTGCGGTCCGGCGCATCGCCCTCGCGGCCGGAGACGCCGTCCATCAGGGCCGAAGGGATGCCCGCGTCGCGCAAGGCCCCGTAGAGGGCCTTCGCCACCGGATTGCTCTCGCCGGAGAAGGCGGCCACGTAGGGCGCGGTCGCCTCTTGGGCGAGGAGTTCCTGCTCGGTAAAGGCGAGGGATTTTTTATGCTGGCCCGCCTCGGTCGCCGCCTGCGCGGCGCGATGGAAAATCAGCGCGGCCTCGGGATGGCGCCCGGCGTCTTTCAAAGCGAAGCCGACGAAGCTGAAGGCGTCGGGGGACTTTCCGATCATCTCCTTGCCGTCGGGGCCGGAGAGCCGGTCGAGAATTTTCAGGACGACGTCGAAATCGGGCTCGGTGCGCAGGGCCTGGGCGTAGTGCAGGCCCGCGTCGCGGAAGCGCCCCTGCGCCGCGAGGCCCTCCGCCAGGCGGAGTCGCGCCGCGGGGTTGTCGCCGTCCATCTCGACGGCGGTGCGAAACAGGCGCTGGGCGGCCTTTTCAAGCGCCACGGCCTCTTTGGCATCGCCGACGCCGCGCTTGACGCGGGCTTGGGCGAGCAGCTCCTCGCCGCGCAGCACGGAGGCATGCGCCATCATCTTGGGAAGGGTCTGGCCCTTCCAGAGCTTGCCCAGCTCGCCCTTGACCTGGGCCTCTTCCAGGCCGAGTTCTTTCAGCACTGCGACCTGTTCTTTGTAAGGCAGCAGGGGCAGGCGCGTGTGGCGGCCGGCCCATTGCACGAGGGCCGCGGCGTAGCCGGGATCTTGCTTGCTGAGCTTCTTGGGATTGGGCCAGGCGCCCAGCGAGCGCTGCGGGTCGGTGCCGAGCAGCTCGCCGCGCACCGACTGGTGGTAGGCCGGCTCGAAGGTGCCGTCCGGCCTGAGGTGCTCGACTTCGTTCAAACCGAGTTTTTGGAAATAGCGCTTGATCGTCTCGCCGTGCTTGACGAGGTTGTTGAAGGCGACGGCGAAGACCTCGGACTTTTCGACCTTGCCATCCTTGGGCTCGCCGACGCGGCAGATTCCGACCCGCGGCCCGCCGACCGCGTCGTCGGCGACGCTGCCGTCGATGTCGCGATCGCTCAATCCGGCTTGGTGCAGTTGGTCCAGGAAAAATTTTGAGGGTGATCCTGGTTCGAGAACGGTCTTGCCCATGCGTTGCCCCTTAAACCGCCCGCGGGGGCGGCCCCTTCCAGCAAGATGCTTCTCATCATCGGCCGAAAGGCGTGGTTGAGGTGCTATCTAATCGATAAATTTTAGCAAAGAGGGTGCCAAAGGCCTAGGGCTAACCTTTCTTGAAATCATTGATTTTTTAATAATTTGTCACTTATCAAAATGAGAAAATTCTCACCTTGAAGCTGCGGTAGGAGAGAATTTGAAATAATCGGAAGTCGTCGGGATTGGCTAATGGGGGTGGACTCCCCTTCGCCAAATCATCATTTTTACAATTGAAAATAATAAATAATTTCAATTAAATATTGACTTAATTGATCCATCATCCCTTTTGCTGAAAAACAAGATCGTCTCGTCCTCATTTTTACAGACGAAAAAACAATTTAATTACAAGGTTTTATTATCCCTTGTCCATATCATCTATTTTACAGTATTTTCTGCAAAATAGATGATATGGAATCCACCCAAATCCTCAACCAAATCCAAGAAGACTACAGCCGCCGCCTCATCCTCACGGGGCTTGCGGCCCTGCAGTACCCCGCCGTCGTCACAAAACAACTGACCTTCTTTAACCCCAGCGGCAACAAAGAGGATTATTTCATCGGGACCCATCACGTTTTCATCCGGCGTTTGACCAAAAAGAAAATCGAGGCCCAAGATCACCTTCTCTTCATCGCGCGGCATATCGAGCTCTATGCCCGGGAGATGGATCTCGTCGCAAATTTGCTTCCGGAGATTTCGCTCGGGGACTTTAAGGATCGCGACCGGGCATGGAGGATCTTCGCCTACTTAAAAAAACACCTACTGAAGGAAAGCGTCCCTCTCAAAAATAGCATCGGTCGCCGCTATATCGATTTCGGAGACATCCAAAACCCGCGGACCCTGACGGACTCCGTCCTGCATATCCGCGACGCCCTTTTGGTGCCGAATTATTTACGGAAGGCCGCATGGGTACCCAAAATAGCGAATCCTCCGCCTCGCGCGGAACTCGAGCGAACTTTCCAGGAAAGCCGGGCTTATTTCTCCGAAAAAAAACTGCGCCCGCTCTTCCACCGATTTTGCCGTTACGCGGGCCGTTTAGAGTCCGCCGCGTCGGCCAAAATCGAGGGCTACGATGCGAGCCTCGCGCCGGAATCCCTTAAAAATAAAATCCAAAAACGTCTAAAAAAGCATCCGGCGCTTCAAGCCAATTTGAATTTGGACAATCTGCACCGAGATTTGCCGAGCTTGTCCAAGCAACCCTTCTCCCTGGAATTTTTAAAGACCATTCAAAGAGCCATCGTGAAGGACACCTGGCAAAACGAAGTCGAAAAAATCGATAAGACGCCGGGCACCTTTCGCCCCTTCGACGAGGTGATCGTGGACCGCGGCGGAGTTCAAGACGACAACGTCGTGTACATCGCCCCCCGGGCCGAGGACGTGGAAGGGCTGTTAGAGGAATTGGTCGATTTTTACTATCAGAGCCGCGCGAACTCTCATCCCTTGGACCTGGCGGCCCTCGTCAAGTGTCAGCTGGCGATCATCCACCCCTTCGGCGACGGCAACGGACGCTTGGCGCGCTGGTGTTTTTTCTACATCCTGGTAAAAGAGGGCCTTCTGGACAGCGCCCATCAAGCCCCGATCTCTCATATTTTTCTGGAAGAAAAAAATCGCTATTACGACGAACTCGCCAAAGTCGACCGCTCGGTGATGAGCTGCGCCACCTATGACATCGACCCCGCGACCCGCCGCTATCGCGCCCGTTACGAAAGCGCGGATATTTACCGCCATTTCGATTACAGCTCGTGGCTGACTTATACCTACGACGCCTTCATCCGCGCCCTGAGATTCTCCATGGAAGAGCACGAAGTCTTCGAAAAGACTCAGGCGATTTTTCAGGAGTTCCAAAAAAAAGTCGGCCTGGAGTTTTCCCCAAATCAGCAGCATGAAATCGTCCGAGCCGTCGATATCGGCCTACAGAAACAATGGGGGAAAAAGACCGAGAAACGCTTGGAGAATAATGGCATCCCCGCGGATCAGGTGACAATATTAAGGGAGATCCTTACCCGTTGAAGGAAGTATATTTTTAAAAACCGTCTCGGCTACCGCCGGGAACTGAAGAATCAAAAGGGAAAGGGTTAAAGTGGAATAGTTTCGACTTGATCTGACACTCTTGGAAATAAGATGTAGCGGTTCCGACTTGATCTAACAGTTACCCAGCGATTGGGATATTTTTTTGTCAGATAAAATCTGAGCGATCAACTTTTCTTTTACGATTTTAATTCCATCAAGGAAAGTCTCCATGGGAGTCCTGGGGGGCTACCACAACCCGGAGCCCGATATCGTTGCAGCGCCAATCGGGGCGGTTTCTGAAGCGATAGGCCGCGCGCAAGTGGCCTGGATTGAAGATGGACCAGGACCCGCCGCTCAGGGACCTCCCTGGCTCTCCTGGTTTATATAAATTCCCAGCCCATTCCCAGACACCTCCCACCATCCCCTGAAGCCCATACCCATTCACCGGCCCCCAATCCGCTCGATATGGGAGGGTATGAAAATTATACCAAGCCTCTTGCGGATTCAGGCCACCGCTCGCCGTCCCGTACCTCCGGTAGCCAAATACCGCCATGCCCCCGGCAATCAAATCTCTCACCATGCCAAGATCATGAATCGGCGTGGTCTCCGGTATCACCTCCCCAACATAAAAGTTCTCGAAATTCTCCAGATTGCTATTAGCATCCATCCGCAACGCCGGGCCTCGCGCCGCAACCTCCTGCTCCCACTCTGTCGGCAGCCTCCCTCCCATGGCATTCGCCATCCCAACAGACTCATACCAGGTTATTAATGTCGCAGGCTGCTTGGGGCCTTCGAAACCAGCTCTCCTGCCACCAAATTCACGGAACGGGGTGTCGAGCCCCACCAAGCCCTGCGAATTGATGAAACCTTTTTTCCTGCCACCTAATTCTGGAACCACTCGTTGACTCTCGAAAGAGAACCCCTTCAAATACCCTCGTTCCTGAAGTCCCTTGAATAACAAACATAGTCCCTCGAACGAGGGTTCCAGTCCCAAAGACCTCAATAGATCCCAGAACACCGCGTATTGCACATGCTCCTCGCCCATCCGGCTCCAGTCCGTTGCCCTCTTTTGTACCTCGTCCAATTGAATGATCGGAGCCCGAGGGTGTTGCTTCCTCACCGTATCCAGTAATTCCGCCAAAACAGGATTTTCGACGATCTTCGAAGCTATGGGGTCCTTATGATCCGAATGATTTTTGGCAAGACTCTTAAACATCTTGTCCAATAACGATTGCGCCCTCGCCTCTCGCTTCGCATCCCAAGCCTCTCCTCGGGCAATCAAATGAAACCTCTCCCCATCTCCCCATATCAGGCCCAGCGGATAATCCTGATATTCCTTGATGTAGATCTCCAATTCCTCGTTCGTCACCGTTCGAGTCGCCATCTCGAATGTGGCTACCTCTCGCCATTGAACCGGGTTGCGTAGAACAGGATCCACAGACCCCGTTACCCGGATTCCTCCCGGAATCAATACCGTCGCCGGTCTTTCCAATTTTGTTTCAGGAATCAGGGGCAATAGTACAGCCTGAACCTCATGGGGCTGTTCCGCTGGAGAAGCCTCTTTAGTAAAGAATCCTGGTATCCTGGCTCCCATTCTCCCCAAGAGCCCCGGACCGGAAGGCTCGCCTCCCTCCGCCATATTGAAGACCTTCAGGCCTGTCTCCAGGACTTCCGGGCTTGGGGCCGGATGAGGCTTTGCAACATTC
>JAANMT010000453.1_pt1 | contig 44463 bp, 21 predicted proteins | sample 7279711 | NCBI WGS metagenome assembly JAANMT01 (sample SAMN14094538, study PRJNA606508) | bioreactor metagenome | isolation source: A lab-scale SPAN reactor treating ammonium-rich wastewater day 1 | place: Ireland: Galway | collected 2017-01-16 | reverse complement strand
GTCGGTGAACGGCGCCCCGGTCGCGGGAAAGATGGTTTCCAATTCCTTGCGTGTTGGCACGCGCCACTCGTCAAGGCCGCCGAGCGTCAGATTTTCGGCGTATTGCTTTGCCTGATAAAAGTTCAACTTGCCCGAGGCGTCGCCGTCTTTCTGCCAGAGAAGGCCGCTGGTGGTGTCTTCCACGTATTCGCCCCGGTCAAGAAAGCGTTCCGGCGCGGGTTTCCCGGAACCGGGCAAGCGGTGCGAGTTTTTCGCGGGCTGCCGCGGGCGGCTGTCGGCTAGTTGTCGCAGTCGCTCGTTCTCTTTGCGTAACGTGCGCACTTCTTCACTCAGCCTCGCCAACTCTTGCGTCAACGTCTCGACCGCGGCGGCTAGCCGAGCCACGGTTTGGCCCTCGGACTGCTTAGATCTCGGTTCCTGGGCGTAGGAAAGCGAACCTATCAAGCCGATAGCCACCGCACAGGCGGGCAACGCTCGTCGGAAACTCATGCGACTCCTCATGATTTTGCGGGTTCGGGTCCACGATCATGCTCGGGCGCGAAGGAGCTTTCGTTCGGGACGATGAAACTTGTTTGCTGCAAAGCCAGCCGACGAAACCCCATCGGGGCGGCGCATCGGCGCCAGCCCCGCCGCGGGCGCAAGAATCGAAGCCTGCGCGTGATTAAGTACGATATCGCGCAAGGGCGGTGACTTCGGTTCGTCGCCCGAAGCAAGTCCCAGCCCATTCATTGTAACCCTCGAAAACCTGGCACCCAGCAAATTGTTTGGTCCACGTGGCGGTCGCTGCCTCAACGCCCCGGTCGCCTCAGCCACCCCACCGCCCATGCGCCAGTCGCAGGCGTCCATTCCAAGCGCCGCGCCCATCGTGAGGCAGCGCTACGGGGTCGGGTTGGTTTTTCGGCCAACCCGGTTCGCCATTGGCGAGCGGTCATAGCCGAAAAACCTACCCGACCCCTTGGCGTGGCGCCGCGTTAGTCGGCCGAATAGGTGTTAGCGGAGCCTCGTGGACCTGAAAGAAGCCTTGGCCGAGATTCGCCGCGCTCCTAACCTGCCGCGAGATGCATGAAGCGCGTCCTTGTTCTGCCGCGCTCAGCGCCAAGTGCGCGAGATTGCCCACTGACTTGCCGCGCGGTGGGTGGCTGGCGGCCGGAGTCTAAGCGACGCCCCAGCGAATCGCCGTTGGTTGCCTGGCGCACCGTGGAGCGGTATTCTGGCCGGCATGAACCGTGGCCTGCGCCGACATCGACGCAACGACAATGAGCCGGGCGACGCCCATGAACTACCTTCTCTTGCTTTCACGGCTACAAGTTTCTCCAGGCCGAGCGAACGTGTAAGTGGCTGAGCGAGGCGATTGTCGCGGCGCGGGCGGAGTACGATGTTGCGCTGTGGGCTTATGTGTTCATGCCGGAGCACGCCCATTTGATCGTGTGGCCACGCGCCCGGTGTATGGCATCGCCGACATTCGCCGGGCGATCAAGGAACCAGTGGGCCGAAAGGGAATCGAGCACCTTCAAGCCCATGCGCGCGAGCGGTTGCCGCGCGTGACGCGTACCCGTGGCAAGAAAGTGGAGCACCTGTTCTGGCAGTCCGGCGGCGGATTTGACCGCAATATCAAAACATCCAAGGCGCTGTTGGCGATGCTCGAATACATCCACCTCGACCCCGTACGCCGGGACCTCGTCCAGAAAGCCGTCGACTGGAAATGGTCCAGCGCCGCGTGGTGCGAACAGGGCCAACCCACGCCAATCACCCTCGACCCCATTCCGCCAGCCACCCATTTGCTAGTTGCAGACGTCAATCGCCACAGCCACACCCGACCCCTTGGGGTGGCGTGGCGTTAGTCTTTGATCTTTAGTTTGATCTCCTCGCTGTTGCCTTTTAGCTCGGGGGCGTACATGGCGAAGGCTACGGCGGGGAGGGCGCTGAACTGGCCGGGGATTTCGGCGTAGAGGCGGTAGTTGATCGAGTGTTTGCCGCGGGCTAGTTGCCGGACGAAGAAGCTGACGCGCTCGTCGCGTAGCTCCATGTAGGCGCCCAGGCCGTTGCGGGTGTAGCCGCTTTGGACTTCAACTGGCTCGAAGCCGGCGGCTTTCTTGTCCTCGAAGACGATGTACTCGTAATCGTTCTTGGACTCGATTACCAGTTCGACTTCTACAAGGTCGCCGCTTTGGACGGTGTCGAGGTTGTTCAGCTTCACGCGGTCGTAGGCTTCAACCTTTTGATCGAGGGCCTGGCCGCGGGCACCTTCGGCCTTGATGGTCTTGTCCTTGGGTACGAGTTTGTAAACGTCGCGGTGGACTTTGATTTCCAAGCCGGCGGCGGTGATGTGGTCCTCCAGCGTGAAGTTGGTCAGGTAGGCGTTCCAGTAGACCGGGCCCCGGCCTTGGCGGCGGATTTCGATCTGATGGGCGCCTGCGGTCACTTCCTTGCCGGTCAGGGCGAACGTGCCGTCGAAGGTGAAGATATTCTCGGCCGTGATCTTGGCTTCGTGCTGCTTCTCTCCGTCCAGCCAGATTTCGACCACCATGTCGGGCGAGAGTTCTTCCGTGGCCCGCAGGTACTCGGCAAAGGCTTCGACCACAATCGCCGTATCGCGCGTGCTGCGCCAGTAGGTGGCGTGCTTGCGATTGTTCAAGAGGTACTTGACCAGCCGTGGCGCCCGTTCGCCCTTGGCGTCGGTGCGGGCGAGCAGCTTGAGGAAGTAGGCGTTGGCCTCGATCTCGCTGCCGTACCAGTACCACCACAGGTCGCTCTCGGGGAGCTTGAGGTAGGCGGTTTCGTTCTCTTCGTCTTGGACCAGGTACTGGTCGATGTTGCGGAGGATCATGTCGAGCTTTTCCTGGTCGCCGATCTTGTGCAGCGCCAGGCCGAACAGCCCCTTGGCGTAGACCGAAACTTTGGTCCGGTCGCGGTAGAGGAAGTTCCGCATCTCGGTGTTTTCGGCGTCGCCGTCCACCAGCACCATGTAGACGAAGGCGTCCAAGTTGTCGGCGTGTTGCTTCTTGGAAACGTTCTGCTCTTTCTTCTCCCAATTTTTGAGCTTTTCGATCTCTTGCTGCTGGTATCGCTTGAGCCATTCCAGGCCGCGCTCCAGCATGCCGGGCACCAGCGCCACGTCGTTTTCTTTGGCCGTTTGCAGGCCGTGGACCACCACCGCCGTGGTGTGCGGCCAGCTTCGCTCTTGCCAGCCCGAGAACCAGCCCCAGCCGCCGTCCTGGTTTTGCATGTTGGTTAGCAGCTTCAAGCCCTCTTTGACCATGCGCTCGACTTCGGCGGGGTCGAAGACCGGGTTGCGTTCATAGCGCTGCCACTGCTCGGCCCGCTGTTGCGGGTCGCCTAGCTCCTGGGCGTTCAGGTTGGTTCGCTTCTCTTTGATCTCGGCCAGGTTCAGGTCCATGTCCAGCAGGACCTTTTGGGTGATGACCGTGGGCAGGAAGCGGTTGAGGGTCTGCTCGGTGCAGCCGTAGGGATAATCCACCAGGTACGGCAGGGCATCGACCATGGCCCCGGCCAGCGTGGGCGAGTAGCGCACCACCAGCTCCGATTGTTCGGGGCGGCGCTCGGCGGGCACGTTGATGGCCAGCGTGGCCAGGTTCTTGTCGGGACGCACCGTGCCGGCCCACGATTCCATCTTGAGCATGCCGTGAACAAAGACCGGCAGCTTGGTTTCGGTGGCGTCGGATTCCTCGTCGGTCAGCGCCTTCATGCGCACCACGGCCGTGCCTTCCTGCAGCACCTTGACGCGCCAATCGACACGCTGCTCGCCGCCCGCGTCGATCTTGACCACTCGCTCCAGGTCGTTGTTGATCGGCTCCAGTTCGTCGCCGGGCAACTCCAGCGAGACGTGGACCTCTTTGGCCTTGTCCAGATAGTTGTGCACGTTGGCCGAGAGGACCACTTCGTCCTTCTGCACGAAGAACCGCGGGGCTTGCAAGCGGACGATCAGGTTCTTGCGGGTGATTACGTCGGTGTCGCCCGAGCCGACGCGCGTGCCGGCGCCCATGCCCCAGACGCGGATCTTCCACGTGGTCAGGTTCTCCGGCATGGTCAGCGAGACTTCGGCCTCGCCCTGCTCGTTCGTCTCCAAGGCCGCGTCCCAGAAGGCGGTGTCGGCAAACTCGGTGCGGACCGTGGCTTCGACAAGTTGGCCGCCGGGCTGCCCCGCTTCGGCTTCGGCGCCTTCCATGGGGGCCGCGGTGGCGTCAGCCGGCGCAAGTTTATCTTGAGCGAAGTAGGAGTTGGCGTTTCGCGCTTCAGCGCGGGCGGCCATGGGGGCGCCGGGGGCCATTGCCATCCCGCGCACGCCGCCGCCGTCGGAGCCGCCCGCCGAGCGCCGGTTTTGGCGATACATCAATTGGCCTTTGGCTTCCTCCTTGAGGTCCGTAAAGCCGGCAAGATCATCGGGCAGCGTGGCGCCAAACACGCCGACGTCTTGCATCGGTAAAGCGCCGGGGAGTGTCTGGTTGTAGCTCAGGAGCGAGAGATTTTCTTCATGTTGCGGTTGATGCTGGCGGCGCCACTTCCAGTAGAACTCACGAATGTCGCCGCTGTTGGGGCCCCCCGAGATGTACTCGACCGACTTGTCGTAAATGGCCACGGTGGTCTGCCCTTGGAAGGGCCTGCCGTCGAAGTCGGTCAGCTTGATCTTGACCGTAGCTTTCTCGCCGGGCTTGTAAGTCTCGGCCGAAGGGTCAATGGCCACGTCCAGCACGCGGTTCTCGGGCGGGACGACAATCTCCTTGGTTTCGGTGTAGACCTTGGCGTTGTAAACCGTGAGCGCCTCGACAAAGAAGTTGGGCATGTCCTTCTTGACCACCTCGATCGGCACGACCGTGCTCTTGCCGGCCATGCGGATCACCCGCGGCGCCAGGTAGACGCCGTTCGCCGGGCGAACAAATAGCAACACCGTGGCGCCGACGCGGTTGGTGTTGATTTGCAGGTTGACCGTCTCGCCGGGCTGGTATTCGCGTTTTTCGGGGATCAGCTCCAACTCGTTAAAGCGATACTCGTCGCCGTCGAAGCCTTCGCCAATCACGGTGAACAGGTAGCCGCCTTCGATGACGTGGCCGGCCTCGTCGGTCACCTTGTACGAAAGGCGGTACTGGCCTTGCCTGGCGGCGATCAACTGCTGCTCGGCGCGGCCTTCGGCGCTCGTGTCCAGGTCCCATTCTTCGACGGGCGTTTCGACCGGCTCGCCTTTCTCGTTGTAGGTGATCTTGAGCAAGAGCAACTCGCCTTTGCCTTGCACCGGCTTGCGGTCGAGAGTTTGCGCCTGGAAGTGGGCGTGGACCACGTCGCCCGCGCGGTAGTAGCCGCGCTCGACCCAGGCGAAGACCTTGAACGGCTCGCGGGCGACCAGCACCTTGCCTTCGCCCAGAATGGTGCGGCGGGACTCGTCGCGCACTTCGGCCGTGATGGTGTACTGGTGGTCCTTGTCGCCTTGCAGTTCTTTGGCGATGGCGGTGTCGATCTCGATTTTGACCGTCCCGTCGGGGCCGATCTCGACTTCCTGATCGGCCACTAGTTCCGGCGGATTGCGCGGTCCGCGCCACCACCACCAAGGCGCCGGCCGCACGCAGCCGGCCCACTTGTTCCAGCCGGGATACCAGGTGTAGTCGTAGGCGAACCACCAATAGCCCTTGCCGTAGAACCAGTCCCACGGCGCCCAAGGGTACCAGTCGCTGTCGTGCTCGTTGCGGGTGATCTTGTACTTGACCGTGGCCTTGGTCACGGGCGAGCCGAAATAGTAGTTGGCCTTAATGGTAGCGGTGATCTTTTCGCCCAGCATGACCGGCTCTGAGGGGGCGTCGACCGTGACTTCAAACTCGGGCTTCTTGTACTCCTCGACGCGGAACTGCTGCTGGCCGCGGTGCTGGTTCCCTTCTTTGACGATGATTTGATAGACGCCCAAGGTGGACTCGCCGCCAATCTCGAACACGCCGTCCAGGCCGGCGTACTCGTCGGCCTGGAGGGGCTGGTCGTAGACTTTCTCGCCGCGGGGATTGTAGATTTCGACCACAAAGCTCTTGCCGGCGAAGTCGGCCAGTTTTTCGTTGTCGTACTGCGCATGACGGACCCAGGCTTTGAACTTCACGTCCTGGTCCGGGCGATACACCGGGCGGTCGGTGATGATGTACGTCTTGATGGCGTTGTACTGGGCGTCGTGATATTGCCCCGTCCACACGCCCGAGAAGCCCAAGTACGCGAACCGGCCAGGCTCGCCGCGGGCGATGACCAGCCATTGATAGTCGGTCTTCAAGTCGCGCGGGTCAGGCGCGACCATGCCCTCGGGCGACGTGCGCTCGGCGAAGTTCGTGGTAAAGATGCGGAAGACGTTGTTCGCCAGGCGCTTTTGCTGGTAGCCAAAGAACTCCAGGTTGGCGCCCGCCACGGGCTTGCCGGTTTCGGCGTCGGCCACGTAGTACAGCGTCTTGTTGTTCAGGGTTTGCTTGACGATGGCCGTCTTTGAAACCCACAGCACGATCTTGCTGACGTTGCCGTCCTCCATGGCCGCGGTGACCAGGTACGCGCCGGGCTGTTGGAGCGGCGTGTTGACGGTGATCCGCTCGTCCCAGTGGTTCTGGCGCGGGTCCAGGTCCAGCGACCAGCGGGCCTCCAGCGGGCCGACGTACTGCTGCTCGTTCCGCTGCACCAGCCGATGGCCGATGTTGCCAATGTTGACCTTCTCCCAGTCGAGCCGGCCCGGATCGCGGCGAAGGTAATTCTTCACGTCCTCCAACAGGCGATCGACGAGAATCCGATGCGCGGTAAAGGCCACCTTCTTGCCGTTGCGGTAACGGTATTCGACCGTGGCGCCCTGGCCGGCGGGCTGCTTCATCACCGGCTCGAAGCGGCCCCAGTTGTCCACAATCTGGTCCAGCCGCTGCTTACGCCATTCGTTGCCCCGCGGCGCGGGGAACCGCTTGAGCGAACTTCGCCAGTATTCGGCGGCGCGGGGGTACTGGCGACGATTTTCAAAGAGTTGCGCTAGTTGGTTGAGCGCGTTCTGCTCGTGACCGCTGTGCGGCTGCTGCGCCGCGTCGGCCACCTGTTGATAGAGCTTGATGAAGTTGTGGTCGTCGGGCAGCTTGAAGCGGCGAATGCCAATGGCGGTGCGGGCGATCGTTTCGTCCTGGCCTAAGGTGTGCAGGGCGTACGTGCCGCTTTCGTCCTCTTCTTTGTCGTCATCGCCGTCGTTGGCGGCGCGGGGGGAGCCGAAGAAGGGAATCCAAGTCCCTTGGTGCATGGTCTGGACGCCGAACTGGTTCCAGAGGAAGTTGGCGCGCTCCATCAGCACTTCATCCAGGCGCGCGGGGTCGATCTCGACGACCTGATCCAAGGCCCACCGCCAGCGCTGGCCATCGGTCTTGGCGTCTTCCCAGGACTTGGGCGGATCGTGGAACACGGGGTTGCCTTCGGCGTCGACCGGGGCGCCTTGGTAGTCGCGGTAGTAGTACCAGCCTTCGTCGTAGTCGGGCAGTTCTTCCAGGTTAGTCAGGTATTGCAGCCGCCAGGCTTCGCTGTAGCCGCGGTTGTTCAACAGGGCGTTGGCGAGGGTGTGGAAGAAGGCGGCGACTTCGCTTTTCTGGTCGTCCTTCATCGCCAGCGGGGCGGCATGGGTCAGAAGCTGAAGCGCGCGGACGCGGTCGCGCTCGACGGAGTTGACCAGGTTGCCGCCGCCGCGATGCCCGCCGCGTTGAAACTCGCCCGCGATGATGAACCCTTGATGCTCGATCCCCAAGTATTGTTCCGCCGCAGCGCGCAACGCACGCCACTGGTCCTCGTGGGCTTCGACGACGCCTTCCAGCAGGGCGTCCACCTCGGCCACCCTCCCGAGCTGGTTCAGGGCCTGCACCGCCAGCGGCAGGTCTTCGACTACGTGCCGGGGGTCGGATTCGGCGTCGAGCAACACCTGGCGCAGCCCGTCGTAGGCGTCGCGGTAGTTGCCGTTGCGGAATTCCTGGTGAAGTTTTTGCCGGTCGAGAGGTTCCATGGCGGCCGAGAGCCAAGAGATGGACGAAAACACCGCGGCCCCCAGCGCCAGAGCCGTCACGAGCCATAATTTCGAGCCACTCATGGCGGGAATTCCAAGTGATACGAGAAAACGCACGGTTCGCGGCCTTCCGGCTGCGGAGAGAACTGGCGATCGAGAGAAAGCATTTGGGAGAAAAGTTGCGACAGAACGTCACACTCGCCCCTCCCTAAGACGATTGGAGACGAGCAACTGTTTTGCTAATTCCTAACTTAGCGGGTTTTCCCCTTCGGCGGAATAATCCGCGGCGGAGTTTGCGAATGGGCATGCGGCGCGCTGGTTGTGATATCAATCTGCGAAATTCAAGATTCTTGCTGAACCCACACTAACCCGAAGCGCAAGCGAGGACAGCACTTCCGTCTTCGCTTACGCTTCGGGTTGTTGTGGAAATCGCCAAACCGCGCGGCGCGCAAAGTGCGTTGTTGATTGGCCCGCCTGAACTTACAATAGAGGGGAACGACGCTCCCTCGATCCCGCCGAACTTTTCCGCCTCGTTGGGCGTCTCTTTTGTAGTTAACTTTCCGAGGGAACCGCAGTGCCCGACTCGTTTAATCCGTACCGCGAGTGGCTGGAGCTGGACGCCGGCCCCGCGGCGCCCGACTATTACCAGCTCTTGGCGATTGACCACGACGCCAGCCCCGAGCGGATCAAGCGCGCGGCGGACTACGCCATCAACCGCGTGCGGAGTGTTCGGCCGGGTAGCCGGGCGACCGCCTGGTCGAAATTGATCGACGATCTCCGCACCGCCCAATCGGTATTGACTGATCCCGAACGCCGCGCGGCGTACGACGCGGAATTGTTTTCTCCGGGCGAAGGCGCTGCGCCCGAGACAACCTCGTCCGAGCCGGCCCCGGAGCTATTGCCTCCCGAGCCAGTAGCCTCGCAACCGGAGCGGCCACGGGAAACCAGTTACGCGTACCCGCCGAATTACTCCCCGCAGCACGCTTCGACGCCGCAAGCTCCCGCGCCGGTTTCTCCGACTGGCGCGGCGCCAGTCACGCCGCCGCACGCGCTGGGATACCCCGCGGCGCAGCCGGCGGCATACAACTACGCCGACCCCATGGCGCCGGTGTCGCCAACGGGCGGATATCCTCCAACCGCCGGTTACGCGCCTCAGGCGAGCTATGCCCCCGCGGTGGGCTATGCGCCTCCTGGCGGGTACGCGGGACCCGCGGGTTACGCGCCGCCCGGCGGATACGCTTCCCCCGCGGCTCCTGGCGCGCCCTCGGGGTCCGTTCCTTATGCACGTGTCGCAGGCGCGCCCGCGAACGGTCCGGGGACAGGCTATCCGGGTTATGGTCCCTTGGCGCCGCAGGGCGTCGCTCCGGCGGTCCCTGGAGCGGCCGCTTCGCCCTATGGCGCGCCGCCGAGCGCGGTTGCCTACCCCCCGGCGCCCGTGACAGGCGCGGCGCCCGTTGCGATGGTCACGCCCACGGCGCCGGTGCAGCCTGTCGCCGCGGCCGGCCAAGCGGCGATGGGTGGCATGGCGCCGGTGACCGCCAGTATCCCGAAGCCCGCCCGCCGATCGCGCCGGGGACAGAAGACTGTCCTGCAAACGTTGGCCCTGGGCGTATTGGGGGTGGGGTTGGTTGCGACCGTGGTGGTTGTGCTGAATCAGGGGCTAAGCGATCCACCGAACGACGCGAATGCTCCCAAGGGCCCGGTAGCGCGCGCGAACGGGTCGTCTTCACGGTCAGCGAACAGCAGCTCTGATCGGGGACGTCGCCCTGGTTCTTCGTTTGTTCCGCCCGCCAAGACCGATCTTCCCGGACTTAGCAGCGATCCGCAACCGACCGGGCCCGCGGCGCCCGCTCCGGGCGGCGACGACACGCCGGCGCCCGCCGACCCCGCAATGACGGAGCCGTCGTCAACGTCATCCACGCCGTCGGCCCAACCGCAACCCGAACCGGCGCCGCAACCGGCGCGCGAGCCGACCGACGCCGAGAAAATGCAAGTCGCCCAGGCGCTGCAAGCTGCGCGGGCGGCGCTGGCTCAGAAGAACTTTGACGCGGCCGACTCGCAACTGGCGCAGGTCGAAGCGCTGCCCAAGACTCCGGACGACGCCAAGAAATTCACGGGCGTCCAGCAACTCGCACAAGGCGCGCGGGCCTTCGCTAAGGCGGTCCAGCAGGGATTTTCCGATCTTAAGCCAGACCAGCAAATCAGCTTCAACAACAGCACGGTCAAGGTGGTCGAGGCTTCTCCCGAGAGCGTCTCCATCGAAGTCGTGGCGGGCGTCACCAAGAAGTACACGCCCGACACTTTGCCGCTCGGGCTTAAGTATGGGCTAGTAAACGTGGTCATTCCAATGACCGAGGCCGCCAACCCCTTGGCGAAAGCGGCCTACCACGCCACGAACCCGGACGGCGACCCCGCCGAGGCCAAGCACTTTATCGAACAGGCGCGGACCGCCGGGGCCGACGTGGAAGGCCTGTTGTTAGCGCTTGACGCCGCCAGCGCGCCTGCGGTCACCGTGGCCATGAACACCGAACCAGCGACGACTCCCGCTCCCGAAACGACGCCGGCTCCCGAAACGACGCCGGCTCCCGAAACGACGCCGGCTCCCGCGACTTCGCCCGCGCCCGAACCGACGCCTACGCCGACCTCCACGCCGATGCCCGAACCGGCTCCCACGCCGCCGCCGACCGCCGCGGAGTTGAAGGAGCTGACCACGCTGGCCCAAACGGCCCGCGTCGCGCTCACCGAGCGCAATTTGGACGAGGCCGACGAACTGCTGGCCAAGGCCGAGGAACTGGCCAAGACCGACGAGCACAAAGAAAAAATCGCCAACCTCAAGCAACTGGCGCACTACACCCGCGAGTTCTGGCGGGCGGTGGACGAAAGCCTCAAGGGCCTGGGCGCGATGGGTGAACTGCAAATCGGCGAGAACGTGATCAGCATTGTCGAATCCCGGCCGAACCACCTGGTCATCAAGCTGGCGGGGCAAGTGCGGCGTTACACGCGCCGCGACATGCCCGCCGGTCTGGCGCGGGTGGTGGCGAAAAAATGGCTCAACGAAGGCGAAGCCGCCACGCTCGCGGTGGAGGGCGCCTTGTACGCCATCGAGAAGAAAGGCGATCCCGACAAAGCCCGCGAGCTATGGCAGGAAGCCGGCAAGATGGGCCTGGATACGTCGGCATTATTGATGACGCTGGACGAGGACTACGACTTCACCAAGTAGCCCGATGCAAGTAGGGTGGGTCAAGCGAGCTCCATTTGCTGGTGGGGCTTCGTAAACCACAACCGCCCTACGCAACAAGCTGGCGGGCGATCTCAAGCTGAAATCGAGCGCGGACCCACCTACGAAAGCGGTTTGCGTGATCCACCCTACGGGTAGCTCTTTCTTTGTCTCGTGACGACGCTCCGCGTCACCAGGCTGACGACACCGTAATCGCGCGGAAGGATGCTTCCGGCTGACGCCCCCGTTCGCCACAAAATCTTGCGGCACGCGCGGAGAGGTTGTGAATGTTTGGTAGGTTCGCCTTCCGGGTGGGACCTTCTTACAAAAAACCACGGAGATCGCAGGCAGAAAGAAGATCCCGCCCGGCAGGCGAGACCTACTTTGCGAAAGCTTCACAATCTCGGAGCGTGGGAATCGGGCGCGAGATCGAGTAGAATCAACATAGGCTTATCGGTCATCAACTTATTGGGAGACGGCTACAATGCGACGTCGTGAATTTCTTGCATCAGTGGGAGCGGCGGCTTTGGCGTCGGGTTTGGCTCGAACCCAGGTGCTGGCGCATCCTGGCCACCACGCGGGCGAATGCGGCCCGCTGTACGCTTCGCCCCAAGAGGCGATGAAGGCCGAGCGGGAGACCCTAGCCTTTACGCCGGCCATCTACGTGGGCACAAAGACCCAGAAGCCGGACTACCTGGCGACGGTCGATGTCGATCCGCAGTCGAAGACCTATAGCCAGGTGATTCACCGGCTGCCGATGCCGCAGGTGGGCGACGAGCTGCATCACTTCGGCTGGAATGCGTGCAGTAGTTGCCACGGCCAGCCCGGCAAGGCGCGGCGGTTCCTGGTGCTGCCGGGCTTGCGGTCCAGCCGCATCCATATTGTCGACGTGGGCGATCCGCGCCGACCGCGACTGTACAAAGTGATCGAGGGAGACGAAATCAAGCGTCAAACCAACCTCTCGGCCCCGCACACGGTCCACTGCCTGCCCGATGGCCAAGTGATGCTCTCGATGCTGGGGAACGCGCAAGGCGAGGCTCCGGGCGGGTTCCTGCTCTTGGACGACTCGTTCGAGATCGCCGGCCATTGGGAAAAAAGCCGCGAGGGGATGAACTTCAACTACGACTATTGGTACCAGCCGCGGCACAACATCATGGTCAGCAGCGAGTGGGCCGCGCCTAACACCGTCCGCCCCGGTTTCAAGCTGGAAGATGTGAAGGCCGGCAAGTACGGCCAGCGGTTGCAGTTCTGGGACTGGGAGAAACGCAAAATTGCGCAAACGATTGACTTAGGCTCCGACGGCTTGATTCCGCTGGAAGTCCGCTTCCACCACAACCCCGACAGCACGCACGGTTTTGTGGGCGCGGCGCTGTCCAGCACGATCTGGCATTGGGAGAAGAAGGAAGACGCCTGGGGGGCCGAACCGGTCGCCAAGGTCGAGCCGGTGGAAACCGAAGGCTGGCCCTTCCCTGTGCCGGGCCTGATTACCGACGTTTTGCTCTCGATGGACGACCGCTGGCTGTACTTCTCCAACTGGCTGCACGGCGACATCCGCCAGTACGATGTTTCCGATCCCTCCAAACCCAAGCTGACCGGCCAGGCGTGGCTGGGAGGCGTGATCGGCAAGAAGGCCAAGGCCCGCGACAAAGACCTGGTTGGCGGGCCGCAAATGCTCCAGCTTAGCCTTGACGGCAAGCGGCTGTACGTGACCAACTCGCTGTACAGCAGTTGGGACAACCAGTTCTACCCCGCCATTGCCGAGCACGGCTCCTACATGCTGCAATTGGACTGCGACACCAACAAAGGCGGGCTGACGCTCAACGAAAACTTCCACGTCGATTTTGGCAAAGAACCCAACGGCCCGGCCAGGGCGCACGAGGTTCGCTTTCCCGGCGGCGATTGCACGTCGGACATTTGGATATAGAGCGGAAGGCCGGCGAACCACGCGAAAGAACGTGAACAGACGGGCAATTTTTTTCTTCTCGTGTTTGTGTTCTTTCGCGTGATTCGCGGCCTGTTGCTCTTCAGTATCCCAGGGCCGCGCCGTCCTTGCGCGCTTCCGTCGCGCCGTGCAGCACGCCGGTTTCCCAGTCGATGAGGATGCCTTGGTAACCGCCGCCGTTGCCGCGGACGCGGTTCACGTAGTGGCCTTTGGCGCGCAAGTCTTTGACGGCTTCGTCGCTGACGCCTGATTCCACGTTGAGAATGCCCACGCCCTTGGCGGCTTCGCCGGTGGGCGTGGCGCTGCCGAGATGCTCCACCCGGGCGGCGTCGCCCGCGGCTTGCACGTTCAAGCCGAAGTCGATCAAGTTCACCAGCACTTGCACGTGGCCTTGGGGTTGCATGTCGCCCCCCATCACGCCAAAGCAGAACCAGGGCCGGCCGTCCTTGGTCACCAGCGCGGGAATGATGGTGTGGAACGGCCGCTTGCGCGGCTCCAGGCGGTTCAGGTGGTGCTCGTCCAAGGCGAACAGCGCCCCGCGGTTCTGGATCGCAAAGCCTACGTTGCCGGGCGTGACCTTGGAGCCGAAGCCGTAGTAGTTGCTCTGGATCAGCGAGCAGCAGTTGCGGTCTTTATCGACCACGGTCAGGTAAACCGTGTCGCCGTGCGAAGGTGGTTCGTCGCCGGCCGCGACCACCTTGGCGGCGTGATCCATGTCGATCAGCTTGCGGCGCTTTGCGGCGTATTCCTTGGAGATCAGCCACTCCACCGGCGCGTCGGCCATGGCCGGGTCGGCGTAGAACTTGGCGCGGTCGGCAAAGGCCAGCTTCTTGGCCTCGGTAAACAGGTGCAGCCACTGGGCATCGCCCGGTTGCAGCGACTTGAGTTCAAAGCCTTCGAGGATGTTCAGCATTTGCAGCACCGCGATGCCTTGCCCATTGGGCGGCAGCTCCCATACTTCGTAGCCGCGGTAGTTGGTCGAAACTGGCTCGATCCATTCGGACGCGTGCTTTTGTAAATCGGCCAGCGACAGATAACCGCCATTGGCTTGACTGAAAGAGGCGATGGCGTGCGCGATTTCGCCTTCATAAAACGCTTTGGCGCCATGCTCGGCAATCAAGCGGTACGACTGCGCTAGGTTCGGGTTGCGGAACACCTCGCCCATGCGCGGAGCACGGCCATCGATCAAGAATGTGGCGGCCGAATCGGGCCACTTGGCCAGGTCTTTCTCGGCGCCTTTCCAATAATGTGCGATGACCTCGGTCACGGGAAAGCCGTTCTCGGCGGTCTCGATGGACGGCGCCAACAGTTCGCTTAACTCCTTTGTGCCAAAACGCCGCAGGAGTTCATCCCAGCCGCTCACGCAACCGGGCGTGCTCCAGCACAGCAGGCCGTCAAGCGGAATTTTTTCGAGTTGCCGTTCCTGGAAGACTTGGCGCGAGATCGTGGCCGGGCTGCGACCACTGCCGTTCAATCCGTATAGCTTCTGCGTCTTGTTGTCCCAGACGATGGTGAACAGGTCGCCGCCAATGCCACAACTCATCGGTTCGACCACCCCGAGCATCGCATTGACCGCCACGGCCGCATCCACGGCGTTGCCGCCGTTGCGCAGTACATCCAATCCCACCTGCGCCGCCCAGGGGTGACTGGTGGCCACCATTCCGTTGCGGGCAAGGGTCACCGAGCGGCTTTGGCGCGGCGGGCCTACGGGCCGGTCGTAACCGGTGATCGCGGGGTTGCGCCGCTCGGCTTTCGCTTTCTCTCGTTCGGTGGGCGCCGTCTGAGCGGAAGCCTCGAAATTGGCGTCGGTCATAATACTCCCTAGGCAAGCAATCAAGAGCAGATGCGTCGCAAGGCGTCGGTTCATGGGGAATATCCTCAGGGAAAGAGCCTGCGACGATTGTTCCACGCAGCTTCCGCCCTGTCCAGCAAGGCGCGCGACGCTCCGCGTGGAAAAGGTGATATGGCGCGCATGGTGGCGGAAGCCCAAGTATTGGGCAACTTAGCGATGCAGGGCGTCGTCGCGAGGGAAAACCCGCTCCGGTTTACCTCTGCGCTCGAAGCGCAAAAAAACAGAGGCCGCACTTGGGAAGGACGGCCTCTGTTGATGCTTGTTGCGCCGCGTGGAAAGCCGAGGGCTTACACGCTTGCCGCCGCGTCTTCTTGGAACACCAGATCGACCGCGTCGAGGAAGTCTTCTTCTTCGGTCAACGAAGCGGTGGCCAGGTCGTGAACCGGGGCGGCGTCTTCGCCTTCGGCCAGTTCGGTCAACACGGTATCGACCGCCTCGGGCAACTGGAGGCGCTCGTCGCCGCGGGACGTTTCCGTCGAAGTCGCGGCGGACACGTTGGCCGTGTACAGGAAGTCGTTGATCGAGAACTCGTGTCCCGAGGCGACAAACTGCGAGCTAAACGGCGCGGCGGAATCCGCCTCGCCTTCAGCCTGGTTGTTGTTCCCTTCGTCCTGCGTGGACGGCGGGTTCGTGCTGTTGGTGTCGCTGGTGTCGCTGGTGTCGCTGGTCGCGCTGGCCGTGCTGTTGGTGCTGCTGGACGAGGTGACCGGCTGGAAGTTGAGGCTGCTGCGCGTGCCCGAGACGCGAATCAACGACCGCGTGGTGTTCGACGTGAGCGACTGGAACTGGGTGACGTTTTCTGCGCGGAAGTCGTCGCCGTCGGTTTCTTCCAGGTTGAGTGTGGCCGACGTGCGGTTGGTGTTCAACACCGCGTCGAAGTTCGCGACGCCCGGCCACCCGCTCTCGATGATGAAGTACTCCCGCGCGCCGCTCGTGCCGGCGTTCACCAACACCGAGTTCGCCAACTCCACCGGCTTCACGTAGAAGAAATCCACCATGCTGAAGGTGGAGGCTGGTCGTAACTCGGCAAAATTATTGCCGGTCCCGTCCACGCCTTCGGCCACCGTGATGCGGAATTGGTCGTTCGTCGGGTTTTCACCGCCCTGCGAGCCGACCGTGTCCTTACCGTCCACCAGCAAACTGGGCTGCGTCTGGGCGATGGTGTACGTGCCCGGTTGCAGGTCATCGAACTTGTACGAGCCGTCGACGCCGGTCGTGGTCGTGCGCTGGGGCACGGCCGTGCCGTTGGTCAACGTTCCGGTCAGGGTGATGGTAATGCCGGCCACACGGCCTTCGGTTTGTTGCAGCACGCCATCCAAATTGTGGTCCAAGTACACAAAGCCGGCAATGCTGCCAGGCCGGAACTCGCGCACGTTGATGGTGGCCGTGCCCGTGCCCGTGGCGCCGCCCTGATCGGCAATCGTGATTTGGATCGTTTCGGCCCCGGTAAAGTTGGCGCGTGGGGTGTAGAAGAACCCGCTTACGCCGTTTTGCGTGCCGACTTCGACCACGCCTTGCTGGCTGGGATTGCTTACCGCGGTGACGGTGAAGGTCTGGGTCGCGGCGCCATCGGGATCGGTGATCCGGTTGCTGAAACTGGTAATGGGAATAAAGGTGCGCGGAGCGTTCTTGAAGCTCGTCAGCGTAATGGCCTGCACCACGGGCGGATCATTGGCGCCGGTCACGTTAATGGTGACGGTCGCCAGGTTGGCCGACTGGCTGTTGTTATCGCTCGCCCGATAGGTGAACGTGTCGGTCCCGAAGAAGTTCGGGGCCGGCGTGTAAGTAAACGTGCCTGCCTGACCATTCACTGCCGTCAGTGTGCCGTGCTGCGGCTGGCTCACCACCAGGAAGATCAGCGAGGTGCTGTCCGAGTCGGTGTCGTTGAGCAAAATGTTGTTGGCGGCCGTAACCACCAGGGGCGTGTCTTCGGGGGTGGTGAAGGTGTCGTTCACCGCCACCGGCGGGTCGTTGACGGCGGTAATGTTGATGGTCACCGTCGCCACGTTGGATTGCTGGCTGCCGGGGTTCAACCGGTAGGTGAACGTATCTTGACCGTTGGCGTTGGCGTTGGGCGTGTAGACGAACGATCCGTTCGCGTTGAGAACCACCTGTCCCTTGGTCGGCTGGGCCACCACCACCGAGTTCAGCGTGGCGTTGTCGGGGTTCTGGTCGTTCTTCTGCACCCCGTTCGCCTGGTTCACCTGGAGCACGGTGTCTTCGGTCGCCGTGTAGGTGTCGTTCGCGGCTACCGGCGGATCAAAGACGTTCAGCACGTTAATGGTCACCGTGCCCACGTTGCCCTGTTGCGAGCCGCGCGACGCCCGGTAAGTGAAGAAGTCCGTCCCCTGGAAGTTCGCATTGGGGGTATAGGTGAACGTGCCGTCGGCGTTGAAGGTAAGCGTGCCGTTTTGTGGATCGGTCACCTTGGTCGCGGTCAGCGCGCCGCTCCCCAACGTGTTGTCGGGGTCGTCGTTGTTCAGCACGTCGTTGGCGCCGGTCACGGTGAGCGTGGTGTCCTCGTTCACCGTGTAGGTGTCGCCGCGGGTCGCGCCCAGGGTGACGTCGAGCGACAGCGCCTGATCGACCGTGTTCCCCGCCGCGTCGCGAGCGCGAATCGAGAAGTTTTGCGTTCCCACCTGGCTGGCGGCAGGGGTCCAGGTCAACACGCCCGTCGTTTGATTAATGCTGGCGCCGGTTGGCGGGTTGACCAGCGAATAGAACACGCCGCCCGAAGTCTCTAGCGGGTTCTGAGCGTCGTAAACGAGCTGGTTGGTGGCGAAGGCCGCCGTCGGCGCCGTCGAAGTAAAGGCGGGCGGCGCGGTGCGGTCAATCGTCACTGCCAAGGCGGGTGAAGCATCGCTTTGCGCGCCATCCACCGTCTGCCGGGCCGTGAACTGGTGTACGCCTTCGGTCAGCAGCGTGGGGTTGTTGGTCGTGACCGTCACCGTGGTGGCGCCCGCGGGAACCGTGGCCGAGCCGACCAACTGCGTGCCGCGGAACAACTGCACGGTGGCGCCGCTACGGACGCCGTTCACCTGAAACTGCAACTGCGTGGCGTTGGTGATGTTATCGTCGCTTAAAGCGCCCGTATCGGATCCCGCCAGCAGGTCAATCGCTGTGGGAGCGCCCGGCTTGACCTGAATGGTGACCAACTGCGTGTCGAACTGGTCGCCCGTATTGGAGTTCGTGGACTGCCGCACACTGGCCATTAGCTCCAGCGTGCCGACGAAGTCCTGCGGCGGCGTGACCGTCACCTGGCCGGTGCTTTGGTTGACATTGAACTGGAACGTGGGCGTGGAGCCGCTCGGAATCGACGCGGCGTAGATCAGCGTATCGCCCTCTACGTCGCGGCCCGGCAGTTGAAACGAGACGGGCGTGTTCGGCGTGGTGGTGACTTGCGGAATGTCGGCCAGGAACGGCGCGCCGTTGGACGTGTCGGCCTGTACGGTCACGTTGAAGGTGCGCGTGGCGGTTTTGCCGTCGGCGTCGGTGGCGGTCACGGTCACGGTGGCCGTGCCGGTCGCGCCCGCCGCGGCCTTGAGACGCAGCAAACCGTTCTCCTCGTCCATGAAGACATCGACCGACGTCATCTTGGGCGCCAGGCTCGGCTGGATCGTGTTGCTGGGCGAACCGCTATTGGGCAACTTGCTGATCGCCTCCCGTACGTGGTCGCCTTCCACCAGGAAGCCGAACACCGAGTGGTTGAAGTCGAGCGAGCGGGTGGCGACCTCGGTCATAAAGAACTGCGATCCGTTGGTGTCGTCGCCGGCCTTGGCCATCGACACCACGCCCTTGGACGTGTGCTGGAGGTCAAAGTGGAACTGGTCGTCGAACCGCGGCAACGAGGGATCGCCCATGCCGGTGCCCGTGGGATCGCCGCCCTGGATCACAAAGCCGGGGACCGCCCGGTGGAAGATGACGTTGTCGTATTCGTTGTCTTGCGCCAGTTGGGCAATGGCGTTGGTCACGCGCGGCACTTCATTATCGAACAGCCGGATGACCATGTCCTCGTAGCCTTGCATATTGACTCGCAGGCTCCGCGTCTGACCCAGCACCTGCGCCGAGACGCCCGAGTTGCCGGCCACTTGCACCGTATACGTCAGCTTGGTCCCGTTGGGATCGTAGCCGTCCAAGGGAATGTGGAGCGGAGCGCCGGCGAGCAACGTGACGTTCTCGATGGGCGCCAGGAATGGCGCATCGCCCATCGGCAAGGCGACGCCGCTGAGCGTGGAAATTTCCTGGAGCGTCAATACCCGCTCCTCGCGCGTTCCATCGGGGAAGACCCAGGTGGGGAAGGTGTCGATGTTGTTTTGCTGACCGACCTGGTTGATCGAGCGATCGGGATTGGTCACCTCGATGAACGGCAAGAACTCCGCGCCGTCCTCGAACAGTTGCTTTTGCTCGGTGCAGAACGGGCACCAAACGGCGCCGTAAAACTTCACGCCCGCGGCCGTCAGGTCTTGGGCGAACTTGACCTTGTCGACCGTGGTCGCCACCTGCGAGCCGGTCACGGTGACGGTGGCCGTGGCGGTGTCGGTCAACCCGGCGCGGTCGGAAATGGTGTACGTGAACGTGTCGGTCAGCGTCTGCCCCGGTTGCAGGCTCTGGAACGCCGCCACACCGGTGGGGTCATAACGGAAACCGCCGTTGACGATCACCTGGTATTGGCTGGTCGCGTCGGGCGTGGTGGTCCAGTTGGGGCTGATGGTGGCGGTCTTGGAACTGCCGCTGTAGTCGGTGATGAGCGCCCGCTGGCCGGCCCCGGTCCCGCTGGTGATGACCAGCAAGTTCCCGTTGTATTCGTCGTTGGTTGAAGACGCATCGGCGGCCAGCTTGATGGTGGTGCTGGTCGAACCGGACTGGGCCGTTCCGCTGGTGCGCACGATGGGCGCAATCGTCACGCCGCGCTGCGAAGCGGCCGCCATCTGCGTGACGCGAATCTGATCGTTCGCCGGCGCGCCCGTATCGGGATCGGTGTCGTTGGTTAACAGGTTGGGCGACGCGGCCTCCAGCACCGTGGACTTGTTCACCGTGAACGTGTCGTTCACCGCGTTGGGCGCGTCGTTCGTGTTGTTCACGCGCACGGTGACCGTGGCCGTGTCGCTGACGGCGCCGGGATAAGTGACGGTATAGGTAAACGTGTCGGTCCCGAAGAAGTTGGCGGCGGGCGTATATCGCACCTGCCCATTGACGATTTGCGTCGTGCCATTCGCGGCTGTGCCTACACCGGTCAAGGTCGGGGCGCCGGGCACGCTGACCTGAACGCTGTCGGACGCAAACATGATGTCTTCTTCAGCCACGCCCAGGTTGCCCCGATTCTCGTTGGCGTCGGACTCGACAAACAGCAACACCGTCTGCCCCTGGGCGTTCACAAACGTGGTGGCGATGGTTTGCGTGCCGCTGGCCGAGGTGTCGTTGCCGAGCACGTCGATGGTGACGGCCGTGTCCTCGTTGGTCGAGGTAAAGTCCGCCACCGCCCCCGCTTTGAAGGGGATCGTGGCAAACAGGAGTTCGTCTTCGCCCGGCGGCGACTGAAGATTGGCTAGCGGGCTGTTGATGCGGATCTTGCCCTCGCCCACGCGCTGATCCAAAAGCGCCAAGTCGATGTTGGCGTAGGTCGGACCAAAGAACGAAGAAGCGTCGTTAGCCGTCAAGAACGACGCTAACGGAATACCCGACAGCTCAGGATTAAACGTTAAGTCGGTCACGGCCGAGAAAACGCCGCGATCCTCAGCGGAATTGGAGGTATTCGGATCGTCCGGCCGCAAGTCCTGAATTAGCACGCGGACATTGTACGTCCCCCCCACATTGACCGTGGCGGCGTTGCTTTGGATCTCGGGCATGATCGAGACCAAGTCGCCCGGTTCCCCCTCGGCCGACAAGGGCGACATGGCCAGGAGGTTCACGTCAGCGGCCAACAGCTCGCGCCCTTCCAGGGCCTCGACCCGGTGGTGACGGTGCAGCTTGGGACGGGGGGTTCCCTTCCCCCAACGAGAAAACCAGCGCGAAATACGACCCTGACGGCGCGAATGCTTCTTCATCGATCCGGATTTATGTTCTAAAGGAAACGCCCACCAATTGCGGTTGCGACGAGAGGAGTGTGGTGGCCTGAGTTCTCGAATTGTCAGCCCCAGCGCCCCGACAATACGCGAATTTCTCTTGGAAGCTTGGCAAAGATAGAGAAAATAAGTTGAGCTTTCTCATCCAATGTGTGGCGAAACCGCACCCTGTGTTGCATTAGATGTAGGTCGCCCCGGAAAAGTTGCAACGCCGAACTATTTATCGGCATTCAGCAGATTGAGCAAAAGTCTTCTATTTTACGCCATGCGGGCCCGAACGGCTGGGTTTTTCTTCATGTTGTGGCGCAAAATCCTTCCCATCCCCACGTTACCGCGATTGGCCAGATTCGCCGCAAGCACGGGAATCGCACGATTAACGCAAACGCGGCGCCACTCCTCGGGGGGCAGGCGGGAAGCCTGTCCCACGGCCGTTTAGGAGCGTTGTCGGAGCGCCTCGTAAAAGAACACGGCCGCCGCCGCGGAAACGTTTAAGCTATCGACCACGCCCCGCATGGGTAATTCGACGGAAACCACGTCCTGGCCCCGCCATACGTCGCTCAGGCCGTGCGACTCACTCCCCAAGACTAGAGCCGCGGGTCGCGTGAAATCGACGTTGGTATAGCTGCGCCCCTCACCGACGCGGGCCGCAAAAATGCTTATCCCCCTCGCTCGGAGCCACGCTAGCGCTTCGCTGCTTTCCGCGACGCAGACTGGAAGGGTGAAAATCGCCCCCAGGCTGGCGCGAATGGCGTTGGGATTGTAAAGGTCGTGTCCGCCGTTGGCGGCAATGACCGCCGACACTCCGGCTGCATCGGCCGACCGCAGAATGGCGCCCAGGTTTCCAGGTTTTTCGATTCCCTCGACCACCGCCACCAAGGGCGGGTCGGGAAGCCGCAAGTCGTCCAGCGTGCGGCGCGGCGCTACGGCGACCGCGACCGCACCTTCGGCCCGTTCGCCGAACGCCAGCTTGGCGAACACGTCGGGAGGAACGCGAAACCACTCTGGGGCCGACTCGCAGGCCAATCTCGCGGCTTCCTGGCGTTCGGCGGTGGTGCATAAGTCGGGACAGACAAACACTTCGGCGATTTCCACCCCCGCGCCGACGGCCCGCGTAATCTCCCGCGCCCCGTCAATCAGGAACCGCCCGGTCTTTCGTCGCGTCTTGCCGTCGCGTAAGCGCGCCGCCGCCTTGAGACGAGGGTTGTGCGTGCTAGTGATCGTGCGTGCCTGCGTGTTCATTCGTGCCTCGCGGAGACATGTGCTATTATGGGGCCTCACCTCGCGATTGTCAGGATGAGGACCGTGGCCGGCATGAGGATCTGGCAAGGAGCGGCGTAGCGTGCGAGCAGTCATCACCGGCGTGGCCGGTTTTGCGGGAAGTTTCCTCGCGGAGCACCTCTTGGCGTGCGGCGACCAGGTTCTTGGCTGCTCGCTTGACGGACGCTGGGCCGACGATGCGCCGCCTTGGATGACTCGCGACGCCGACGTGCTAATGTGGGACGTGGTCAACGGCGTTACGGAAGCGGTTGCGCGGCGCGTGGCCGAGTTTGCCCCCGACGCGTTGTTTCACCTCGCGGCGCTCAGCATCCCGGCCGACTGCGGACGTTCCGAACCGACGCCACACGCTCTGCGGGTCAACGTGGGCGGGACCGAAGCGGCGGTCCGCCTGGCGGCGCAATGCCGGTCGCGTCCGCGGGTGCTGTTGGTTAGTAGCAGCCGCGTCTATGCACCGGTCGAGGCTGCTCATCCTCGCGTGGTCGAAACGTCCGCCGTGGAGCCAACCAGCGGTTACGCCAAGACGAAGCTCGCGGCCGAAGAGGCCCTGCGCCGCGAAGCCGCGGCCGCGAGGATTGAAAGTCTGGTGGTCCGCGCCTTCAACCATGCCGGCCCGCGCCAGTCGCCGCGGCTCATGCTATCGCAATGGTGCCGCGAATTGGTCCGGGGCGACGATCCCATGGAGGTCTTGCGCCTGGACAGTTACTTGGACATGACCGACGTGCGCGACGTAGTGCGGGCTTACCGCCTGCTGATGCTTCACGGTCATTCGGGCGAGGCGTACAACGTGGGAGGCGGGGTCGCGCTTCGTAGCGGCGACATCTTCGAGCAGCTCCGTCGCCTGTACGATCCCGCCCGGCGATACGTCGAACGTTCCCCCGGCCGGCAGCAAGACCCCATCGCCGACTTAACGAAACTGCAAGCCACCATCGCCTGGCGCCCCGAAATCCCGCTGGAAGTCACCCTCCGCGACACGCTCCATTATTGGATCAGCAAAGAAGGCGGCGCGAGCCGTTAACCCAGCTCCTGTAGGGTGGGTCAAGCTCGCGAGCGCCTGGGTGGGTCTTCGCAAACCGAGCGATTCTGACGCGTCAGAACGGGTTGGATAAATCCGACGCAAAGCGAGCGCAGACCCACTAGTGCAGTTTCATGGAGATAGTTGTTCAATCGACGCCTGGGTGGCTGGCGGCGGAGTGTCAGCGACGCCTCAGCGATTTTCGGTGAAGTGCTGGGGCGTCGCTCAGGCTCCGCCGCCAGCCACTCTCTGGGCATTGAACAACCAATCGCATGAAACTGCACTAGGGGAATCGGTTTGCTCGACCCACCCTACAATCAATGTTTAATCGGGGGTAACCCTGCTTCCAACTCGCCAACAAGTTTTGAATCGCCCCCAGCGCGCCGGCAACGGCTTCGGGCTTGGGAAGGGGAATCTTGACGAAGGGCGATTCGTCGTCGCGTTTCGTTTCTTGGCGGTCATGCGAAGAACGCACGTTGATGGAGAGCGTGCTCTTGCCGTAACGCCACGCTCCGGGGGCCGTTGGCCCCCGGCTGCTTCCCTCTTTTTTGTATTCCTCTTTCTCAATCCTCTGCTCGCTTCTTCAAACTTCTCTTGACCGCATTCGCTCGGCGTCCTACGATCTCGCGGTTTAACTTGGGAGAACTGCGTCGGCAATGCGTCGTTTGGCCCGCAACGCGCTCGCGTGGGCGCTCCTTTTGGGGGCGGCGCTAGGGGTGCGCTTGGCGGCGGCCGCGTGGTGGGAAAGTCGCTTGCCGCCCGGCGTGCAGTTTGGCTTTGGCGATAGCGCAAGCTATTGGACGTTGGCCCAGGCTGTCGCGCACGGCGGGCCGTTCGAAGTGGGCCAAGACGGGCCGCAGGTCTTCCGCACGCCCGGTTACCCAATGCTGCTGGCGCCGTTGTTTTGGATTACGCGCCAGGAACCGCCGACGATGGCCGCCCGCGTCTTCGGCGCGGTGCTGGGCGCCGCCGCCGTGGCGTGCGTGGCGGGACTGGCGGCCGTCTGCTTTGATGGTCGGGCGGCTTGGGTCGCGGCGGTGCTGGCCGCGTTCTACCCCGGCGCGGTGGCGATGAGCGTGTTCCTACTCAGCGAAGCGCCCTTTGCTCCGCTCATGCTGCTGCAACTGATCGCCTGGATCAAAGCCTGGCAAGCACCCGGTTGCCGCGCGATGACGCTCTGGGCGCTGGCCGCCGGAGTGGCCGCCGGCGCCGCCACGCTGATGCGCCCCAGTTGGCTCCTGTTCACGCCTTTCGCCCTCGCGATCGGGTTTGCCGTTTCGCGCCCGCGAGCTCGCCACGCCTTGATCGGCGGCATGATGCTTTTGGCGCTCACGGTGACGATGACCCCGTGGTGGGTGCGGAACTACGCGGTGACGGGAGCCTTCGTGCCCACGACGCTGCAAGTCGGCGCCAGCCTGTACGACGGCTGGTCGCCACGCGCCACCGGCGCCAGCGACTTCCAGCCCGTCGATGCGTTTCAGCGGGACTACTTCGCCGCGTTTCCGCCCGACCAACGTCCCACGCCGGCCGAGGCCGAAGTGGAGTTGGATCGCCGCTTGCGCGCGGCGGCGGTCACCTGGGCTTGGGAACATCCCGGGCAAGCCCTGCGCTTGGCCGGGGTGAAGTTTCTCCGCATGTGGAACATCTGGCCCAACGCCGAAGAATTTCAGAACTGGCGGATGCGCTTGCTTGTCGCCGTGGGTTACGCGCCCTTGTTGGCCCTGGGACTGTGGGGAGCGGGAAAGTTCGCTCCTCGCGGCTGGCCGTACGGTTTGTGTTTGCTGCCGGCGGTGTACTTGACCGCGCTTCACCTGGTGTTTGTGGCGTCGATCCGTTATCGGCAACCCGCCATGCTGCCGGTGATCGTACTGGCCGCGGGCATACTCACGCGCGGGTGGGACAGCTACCAGGCAGGCCGCTCGCACCGCGAATGACCCACCGCGACTTGCGGCGAGAGTCGCCCAAATAATTGAAATGCCTATGTTTCGTCGAATGCGCACGCTGGTTGTGACGCTGGCCCTGGTGGGCCTGGCGGGGGCGGTGTGCGCCATGTACCTGCTCGGGCGGGTGGACGAAGAAATTCGGGCCGAGGTGGAGCGACGCTTTCGCGCTCATTACCCGGAGTTGTCGGTCAGCGTGCGCTCCGCCCGCTGGTTCGAGGGGCAAGGGATCCGCATTCGCGGCGTCTCGATCGTTGAACCGACCGGCGACATCGACCGCGCCGAGCTGGCCTACGTCGAAGAAATCTTCGCCATCAGCGACGCCAAGCTCAAAGACGTGGTGCTGGCGGAGATTCCCGTCGACAAGATTGTCTTTCGCGGGCTGACGATCCGCTCCACGCGGCGCGGGGACGGGTCTTGGAGCGCCAAGAAGCTCTGGCCGCCGCCGAACTTTGGCGACACGCCTCCCACGGTCCGCGTGGAAGGCGGGGCGATCGAGTTTGTCGATCCCTCACGGCCCGAGGCGGCGCCGCTGGCGCTGCGCGACGTGAACCTGGACATTGTCCCCCACGAGGAGCCGGCGCCCTCTGGCCCACCGCTGGTCGTCTACTCGGTGCGCGGCGCCGTTGGCTCGGACCACTTTCGCCGGGCCAGCCTTGACGCTGCGCTGCGCGAGGCGGACGGCGCCTGGACATGCGCGGGAGCAGTCGAGAATTTCGAGCTGTCGCCCGAGCTGTGGCAATCGCTGCCGCCCACGCTCACGCAGGAGTTGCCGGCCGAGACGAGCATCCGCGGCCGGGCCAGCTTTCGGTTTGAGGCCTCCAGCGAGACGGTGGATCACTTTCCGTTTCGGTTCTCAGTCACGGGCGATTTTTCGGATGTGCGCGTGTCCGACCCGCGCCTTCCGTACCCGCTCACCGACTTTCAAGGCACGGGGTACGTCGATAACCACCGCGTGAAGATTGAAAACGCCCAAGCTCGGTGCGGTTCGGCCCAAGTGCAGTTAGCCTACGAGCGCGAAGGGTTAAGCGACGCCGGCCGGCAAACGCTCCATGCCAGCGCCCGCGAGTTGCCGCTCGATCCGAAACTGGTCAAAACGCTGCCCGACGGGGCGGCGTTGTGGGATGCGCTCCAACCGACGGGATTCATCAATGTCCAGGCGACATTGGCCTTCGACGGCCGCCATTGGCGTCCCGAAGCCAGCATCGAACTGCTGGATGTTTCGTTTGCTTACGCGGACTTTCCTTATCGGCTGCATCGTGGGGCGGGACGGGTCGAGCTGCGCGGCGAAGAATTGTCGCTGAACGTGCTCGCGTTGGCCAGCGGGCAGTACGTGCGCTTGGACGGCAAGTTGCATGACCTGGCCGGCCAAATCACGGGTTGGCTGGAGATCGCCTCGCAAGGTCCCGTGCCCATCAACGATCAATTGCTGGCCGCGCTGGACGAGGAGGCGCGGGAGATCGTGACCGAATTCGCTCCCCGCGGTGCGGCGACCTTTCGCGGACGCCTGGAGAAGACAGACCCGCGGGCGGAGACGTTCGACCTGCAATGCGTCGTGGGGCTGCGGAATTGCTCGATGAAGCATAAAGAGTTTCCATACCCAATCGAAAGCGTGCAGGGCGAACTGGAACATCGGGCCGGGCGCTGGGAGTTCCGCGATCTGCAAGGTTGGAAAGGAGGCGCGCACATCGCTTGCCACGGCGACTGGACGCCGACCGAGCACGGCAGCCGGCTGACGCTCCACTTCGAGGCGGTCCAAGTCCCTTTGGATGACGACCTACGGTACGCACTTTCGCCCGAGGCCCAGCAGGTTTGGAGCGACTTGCGTCCGCGCGGCGTGGTGGATCAGCTTAAGGTGACCGTCGGTTACACGACTCCCGAAAGGCGGTTATCGCTCGACGTGCAAGCCACCCGCTGGCCGAACCAGCCGCAAACGGTCGATCGCCGTCCGTTGACGGTCATTCCCGTCTGGCTTCCCTATCGCTTGGACAACATCACCGGATCGGTCGTCTACCGCGATGGAGAACTGGAGCTGCAAAACCTGCGCGCCGATCACGGCCCGACGCGATTAGCCGCCGGAGGACATGTTTCGATGTCGAAGGCGGGAGCGTGGCGCATGCGGTTGGATCGCCTGACAGTCGATCGGCTGCACTATGATCGGGAACTGGCCGAAGCGCTCCCCGACGCGCTCCGCCAGGCTACCGGACGGCTGGCGCTCACGGGACCGTTGGCGCTGCGTGGGTGGGTCGAGTTTGCAGGCTCCAGCCGTCCTGGCGTGCAGACGACCTCGCGGTGGGACATTACGTGCGAAACCGTCGGCGGAACGATGGACGTGGGCGCGTTGCTGGAAAACGTCCACGGCGGCGTGCGGCTGGTGGGACAATGCGACGGTTCGCGCTTTACCAGCCGCGGACAGATCGACATTGACTCGCTGTTCTGCAAGGGCATGCAACTGGTGCAAGTGCAAGGGCCGTTGTACTTGGACAATGCCCGCGTGCTGCTTGGCGCCTGGGCGCCGCCGGAGAACCCGCCGCCCGGCAACCAGCAACCGCCCCCGAGCCAGCAGCCGCCTCCTCGGTTGACGGCGCGCACCTTGGGCGGCGTACTGCAAGGCGATGCGCGGTGCTCGCTTGCGGGCGACGGCGAATTTGCGCTCCAGGCGACCCTGACCGACGGCGACCTGAAGACGATCGTTCGGCAAGCCACGGGGCAAAGCCCAAACCTGGCGGGCAAGGTCTTCGGCATGGTGCGATTGGGCGGCACAAGCCACGGTCCCCACACCTGGAGAGGAGACGGTCTGGTGCGACTGCGCGAGGCCGACGTTTACGAGCTACCGGTCATGGTGTCGCTGCTCAAGGTGCTGCGCCTGCGACCGCCCGACACCACCGCCTTCACCACCAGCAACATGGACTATCGCATTCAGGGGGAACACTTGTATTTTGATCGGATCGACTTTACCGGCGACGCGATCAGCCTTTGGGGCAGCGGCGAAATGGACTTGGAGCGTCAGTTGAAGCTCAAGCTCTTTGTGCAGGTGGGACGTAACGATCATCCCATTCCCGTCCTGGGCGACCTGGTGGGCCAGGTGTTCCGCGAAGCCGGCCGGAACTTGCTGCTCATTCACGTCAATGGCCCCTTGGAAAGCCCCGAACTGCGGCCGGAAACATTCCCCGGCTTGAACGAGATGTTCGAGCAAATGTTCCCCGAAGCCACCCGCGGCAACGCCCGCACGAATGGCGCTACCGCCGACCCGCGCGAAGCCCTCCGCACCGGCCGCGATCCGCTACGTTAACCCAGTGTCAGGAGTTCCAAATTTCAGGGTGTCATCCGTTGGCGGTTCTGGAAGCAGCGAAACCGCAAGCAATTTCGCTTGAGGTTTCGCCGCTTCGGGAATGGGCAAACTTTGTCAATTTGGTTTTGAATTCCTGTCAATGCGTGAAACGGGAACTACTGAGCCCGCGTTCTTCTCGAAACGGGGAATGCTCGCCGCTACCTTGGGAGCGCGTGGGGCATGCTGGCTTACGCCAGCCCCCACTTTTTGCGCAGCGCCCATTCCGTCGTGAAAACGCCGACCATGACCAGAAAAAAGAGCCACGCGTCCGCCGACTTTCCCGCCAGGCGCCAACGCGTTTCATGTTCCACGGCGATCTGCTCTGGCAGGTCTTGCAACTGACGCAATAGATCGGGCAACTCTTCGCGGGCCAACATCCGGCCACCGGAGGCTTCGGTCAGATGGGCCAGTCGGCGAAGCAGGTCGTGGTCCGCCGCGGGGTTGCTCAACTCCACGTCCTGATCAAAGACTTCAAACCGGGCTTGCGCGGCGCCGATCTGCCTTCCCTCGCGCCGGGCGACGACGGCGACCGTGTACTCGCCGGGCTGTTCCATAGGACCGAAAACGCCAGCCGATTCGTCGTCATCGCGGGTAACGGCCACATTTTGCCGCCCTCCCTCCGGATCCACGATCTCCGCCTGAAACTGCGCGTCTTCCACCACGTCGCCCGTGGCGGTGTTGGCGCCCAGGGTGAACGACAATCGCTCGCCCATTCCGAACCGCCGCCGAGCCAGTTTGATCCATACATCATCTTTTTGTTCTTCGTCGCGGCCGGCCGCCCAGAGGACCATCTGCCGCCAGAATCGCTTGTGCTCCTTGTCAAAACCGTGCATCGGCCACAGGTATGTTGAGTCGCCCGCGAAAGCCAACACGCGACCGCGGCCGAACTGCCCAGCCACCAGAAGCGGCGCTCCGGCGTCGCTTTCCAGCAGCACATGCGCCCCGCCTTGCACATCGACAAACTTGTTAGCGCCCGAGAGCGGTGGAAGCGAAGCCCAGGTGGAGCGGTTCTTGTCGACCGAAGCCAAATGCGTAATGAAGTGCGCGGCCGTGGGACGTGGCGACACCGGGCCAGGCAAGTGCAAATCTGGCCGGAAGGGGCCGCCAAAGTCTTGCCGTTCAAAGCGGTCCATCACAATCGGCAGCACGTTGGCCAGCGGCGTTTCGCGATACCCGCCCGGGCCGAAACTGTGTAAGCCGCCGAGCATGATTAGCCCCTTGCCGCTGGCCACGGAGTCGGAGAGCAGTCGGAGATTCTGCTGTTGAGAGCCTTCCGCATACAGGGCGGCGCTATCGAGATCGCCGATGATGAACACGTCATACTTACGGTCGCCCAAGATGGCGGTGAGATCCACCGGCCAGGCGTCGCGGCGGCGGGTTTCAATCCAACGGTCTTCCACGTCCATGTCGGGCGACGCGTCCAGCGACCGGCGGATGGCCCGCTGTTCGAACAGCGACGTACCCCGGAGCAACAGCACCTTCAGCCCTCCTTCGCGCACGGTGAGAAAGGCGTTGAGCTGGTTATTCTTGGCGACCAATTCGCCCGGCTGCTCGGCGGCGCGAACGGTCAATTTGTATTGCCCCGCTTTGTCGGGCGTATGGGTGAACTCGAAGGGGACTTGCGCTCCGTCCTCGGCCGCCTGAATAGTTGTCTTGTGTGTGGCGATTGGTTTCCCGTCGGCGTCTTCAAGCGTCAACTCCACCGGAATTTCTTTATTCACGTAGCCGCGCACGCGGGCCAGCCCCCGCACCACCAGTTCGTTCTTGACGAACACGGAATATTGGTCTTGCAAGTTTTCAATGGCCACGTCGCGGGCTTGCGAGGCCGCGCCCGCGGGACCATAGGCAATGGTGTACAGCGGGTATTGCAGCCGCGCCAGTTCCCGCGCCGCGTGATATGGCTCGACCTGCGGCGCCAGGGCCGTTTGCGCCCCGTCGCCCAGCACAATCACGGCCGCCACCCGTTGGCCTAATTCCTGTTGCACCGCCTCGTGCAATGTCGAACCAAGGTCGGTCTGCTCTCCGGCGGGCGTCTTGGGAAGTTGCAGCGCGTCGCCCTCCCAGGCGATGGCGTGCAAACGGGCGTCGTAAGCATAGACTTTGATCTTGAGCTTCTCGGCCAACTCGCTCAGCAAGGGTTCGGCTTGCTGAAGCGTCTGGCGCTGCCCCTCCCAACGGGAGCGGTCGCCCGAAGCGTCGGGAAGTTGCATACTGCGGCTCTTGTCGAACAACACCACGGCCACCGCCGTTTGCGGCTCGCGCGTGGTGGAGACATGCGTCGGCCCCAGCATGGCCGTCACCAGCAGCAGAATCACAGCCGCCCGCAACGCCAAGAGCGTACCCCACTGCCCCCGCGAGAGCGCCCGATACGTAGGCCGCACCAAGAGCAGCGCGATCAGCGCGCCCGCGATGATTAGCACCGCCAGGTAGCTATCGAAAATCGGCTCCAGGGACCAGGAAGACATTGCGGATTGCGGAATACGGATTGCGGGTTAAGAGAGGGGTCGCGTTGAGGCGAGCGGGGATTAGGCAAAGATTTGGTTTACGAGCAGGCGCAAGCGGGGCGTCGGGGTCATGCCGGCGCGCGGACCTCGGGTGTTGCCGCGTGCTCGGCCGAGGCCAAACCCTGTTGCACGACTGCCAGCACCCGCGCCGTGTTGCCTTGAATCAACGCGTCGTCGTCGAGCCATAACCCCGAGAACACGTTGCTGCGCAACACCCCGTTTTTGTCAGGCGCCAACGACTCGTACCGACCTTGGCGCAGGACGAACCCGTCTACCGCGCTATTGAGCACGCGCCACATAATATATCCTTGCACGCCACTGCGCTGGTAGGACTCGAGCTTCATATGAAGATCGTAACTGGCGCTGGGCGAGGCAATTTCGGCCACTAATTCCGGCGCCGCATCAATGTAATCATCTTCGGAAAATCGCGACTGCCCTCAGTATTCCGGTGTGATCAGCAAGAGCAGGCCCGGTTGAGGTTCGTTCGATTCATCAAGCCGAGTTGTACTGTTGTCGCTAACTTCCGTGCCGGATGCTGCAATCTCGTAGGTCGTGAGCCACCTATTCAAGTACGAATGCGGGCTTCGGCGACGATGGTGGCGGACGGGCGAAGGCCAAAAAACGACTCCTTCGATCAACTCGGCCTCTTTCACGTCAGGCATCGCCTCGTAGGGGCGTTCGAACTCTTCCCGCGTGAGGCGGTCCCAGCCTCAAGCGGCAAAATCCTGTCTTGCCACGGACCACCTTGTTCTGGCGCCTTCGAGGGGTTCATCACAGGATCTTCGTTATCGTGCTTAGTAGCGTCCAGTTCGGTGGAACACCGCCTGGTTTATTCTACCCGCCACGTGTTGCCTCAGGCCACGATCTCTTTCACCACGCGGCCGGCGACGTCGGTCAGGCGGTAGTCGCGGCCGGCGTAGCGGTAGGTGAGCCGCTCGTGGTCGAGGCCCAGAAGATGCAGGATCGTGGCGTGCAGGTCATGAATGTGAACGCGGTTCTCGACAGCGCGGAAGCCAAAATCGTCGGTGGCGCCGTACGTCATACCGCCGCGCACGCCGCCGCCCGCCAGGAACATGCTAAAGCCATAGTGATTGTGGTCGCGGCCGTTGCCGTTCTCAGAGGTGGGCGTGCGGCCGAACTCGCCGCCCCAGATCACCAGCGTTTCGTCCAGCAGCCCGCGCCGTTTGAGATCGGCCAGAAGCGCGGCGATGGGCTGGTCAATGTCTTGGCCCAGCTTGCGGACCGCGTCGTTGTGGTTGCTGTGCGTGTCCCACGGCTGACCATCGCCGTAATACACCTGCACGAACCGAACTCCGCGCTCCACAAGCCGCCGCGCCATCAGGCATCCATTGGCAAAGTGCCCCGAACCGTACTCCTGGCGCACTGTCTGCGGCTCGCGAGCCAGGTCAAACGCCTCGCTGGCTTCAAACTGCATGTGGAAGGCCGACTCCAGAGAGTGAATGCGCGACTCCAAAGCCGCGTCCGCGCTGCGCTCGGCCAGGTGTTGTTCGTTCAGGCGCCGCAAAAGCTCGACCTGCCGTTGTTGCTCGTCGGCCGACGCCTCTGAGTTGCGAAGGAACGGGATGAGCTTCTGCGGATCGAGGTTCGAGTGGTTGATGTAGGTTCCTTGAAACTCGCCCGGCAGGAATGAACTGGTCCATAGCACCGAGAACCGCACCGGCCGCCCAGGACACAGCACCACGTAACCGGGCAGATTTTCGTTCTCGCGTCCCAAACCGTACAGAAACCACGACCCCATGCTTGGGCGGCGCTCGGTGATCGTGCCGTTGTTCATCAGGTAGAGCGCCGGCCCGTGATTGGGGTTGTCGGTATACACCGACCGCAGCACGCACACGTCATCGATGTGACGAGCCAAGTTGGGCAGCAACTCGCTCACCGGCACGCCGCTTTGCCCGGCGGGCTGAAACTTATATGGCGAAGGGAGCAAGCCCGCCGTGGCGCGCTCGGTGCGCAATTGCACTTCGGCGGGGCGTTGGCCGGCGAACTTCTCCAACATCGGCTTGGGGTCAAAGAAATCGGCCTGGAAAGGCCCGCCGTTCATGAACAGGTGAATCACCCGCTTGGCGCGCGGTGGAAAGTGCGTCTGGGCGGCCAGGCTGTCGGCCGGCAACAAATGTGCGGCGCCGAGCGCGCCCAGGCCAGCGCCGAAGGTTTGCAGCAACTGCCGGCGAGACACCGTCGAGTCCAAGCACAGGGGCGACTCTTGCATCGCATTTCTCCCATCAATCGATAAACATGAACTCATTGCTGCCCAACAGGGCTTGCACGTACAGCCGCCAAACGTTGTCGTTGGCCGCGCCGGCAGAGAGAAACTCGTGGGCCAGTTGAACCTCGCTCGCGTGCGCGGGCCGGCCGAACAGTAGGCGATAAGCGCGGTCGACACGGGCCGCTTCATCGTCGGGAATTTCACGCTTCAACCGCTCTACCAGCGCCGTGGTCTGCCGCTGGACAAAGGGACCATTCAGCACGTACAGCCCTTGGAGCGGCGTGGTGGTCGCCTCGCGGCTGGGGCTGTGCGACGAAGGATCAGGGAAGTCGTACAGCCGCAGCGTTACATCCAACTCATGGCGATGAATGCGGCCGTAAAGCGTGCGGCGGCGGTTGCTCGCGTCTTGCAGCGGGAGCGCCGCGCCGCCGAAGCACGCATCGAGGTTTCCCGTAGCCGCCAGCATGGCGTCGCGCCACGGCTCGAACTCCAACCGCCGCCGGTTCATTCGCCCGAGCAGGCGGTTTTCAGGATCGACCGATTGCGGATTCGAAGATACGGAGTCCGCAATCGATGTTTGCTTGTACGTGGCCGAGAGTAGGATTTCGCGGTGGAGCCACTTGAGAGACCAGTTGTGTTGTGTGAACCTTGCGGCCAGGTCGTCCAGCAGTTCGGGATGGGTGGGCGGTGCGCCTTGGGCGCCGAAGTCGCTGGGCGTATCGACCAACCCACGGCCGAAGTGATGCCGCCAGACGCGGTTGACGATCACCCGCGCGGTGAGTGGCGCGGCGTCGGTCACCAATGCGTCGGCCAGCTCGCGCCGCCCGCTGCCGTGCTGGAACGGCGGCGGTTCGCTCTCGAAGAACACGCGCAGAAAGCGGCGCGGCGTGACCGGCCCCTGGTTCGATGGCTCGCCGCGAACTTGAACATGCAGATCGCGCGGCTGATTGGGGTGATATTCGATTCGCGTGGCGTCGGGACCATTGGGCAACACCTCGATGCTGGCCTCGTCCACGGCGCAAACCTGGAGCGTATCGTAATGCGGCGTGGAGCGTTGGATTTCCTCGACCCGCGCTTGCAGTTCGTCGGCCTTCTTGGCGGCGTTCTCTTTGTCGTCTTGGGCCTTGCGGAGCCGGGCGATTTCCGCCTTCAGCGACGTCGCTTCGTCGTGCGCCGCCTTCACGCGCTGCGCCTCGCCAGGCGGCAGAAGGTAGCGGTCGGCCAGGCGCGTGCTGGCCAGTACGCCGGCCAGCGCGTAATAGTCTTGCGTGGTGATCGGGTCGAACTTGTGATCGTGGCAGCGGGCGCAGGCCACGGTCAGCCCCAGGAAGGTGCGCGAGACGGCGTCGATGCGTTCTTCCCACTCCTCGGCCACCACGGTCTTGATCACGTCGGGCGCCAGCTTCAACTCTTTCCAGTACGTGGGGCTAAGGCCCAGGAACCCCAACGCCGCCAGGTCCGCCGGCGCCGCGCCCTCGATCAAGTCGGCCGCCAGTTGGAGACGCACGAACTCATCGTAACGCCGGTCTTCGTTGAGCGCCTGAACCACCCAGTCGCGATACAGCCATGCGTGGGCGGTCGAATTCAGCCACGAGGCTGTTTGGTCCGTATACCGAGCGAGATCGAGCCAGTAGCGTCCCCAGCGTTCGCCATAGTGGGGCGACGCGAGCAACCGGTCAACGAGCCGCTCATAAGCATCGGGCGAATCGTCGGCAAGGAACGCCTCGACCTCTTCGGGCGTCGGCGGCAGGCCGATCAGGTCGAAGGTCGCGCGGCGCATGAGCGTTCGCCGATCCGCTTCGCGCGACGGATGCAAGTCTTGCGCTTCGAGTTTCTGCAAGACGAAGTAGTCGATGCGCTGCTGTGTCCAAGCAGCGTCACGAACCGCCGGAAGCGGCGCGTGGCGCAAGGGCTGGTACGACCAGAATTGCCGCGCCTCGTCCCAGTCGATCTGGGGCCGCGGTTGCGGCGCTGGTTCGCGGTCGGGCGGTAACGGGGCGCCGCGGCGCACCCACTCGGTCACGAGGGCGATTTCCTCGGCGGGCAGCTTCCCCTCGGGCGGCATTTGCAACTCATCGCCAAAGTGCAGCGCCGTTACCATGCGGCTGGCCTCGGGATCGCCCGGTACCACGACCAGTCCGCTGTCGCCGCCTTGCAGAGTTCCTGCGCGTGTGTCCAAGTACAAGCCCCCTTGCACCGACTTTGTTTGCGACGAATGGCACTCGTAGCAGCGCCGCGCCAGGATGGGCCGGACCTTCTTCTCGAAAAACTCGATCCCGGCGGCGTCGGCCGCCTCTTGGGCCAAGAGGGACGCGGCACTCGCGTTGACCATGAATATCGCCCAAGCGATCGTCCATCCCAGACGCATGATTATCCCCAGGGACATAATCCAACGGATGCGGCCAAAAAACCTTTGACTAGGATACAACAACGTCGCCCCAGAAAGCAAACCTGGACGCCTGGGCGGTAACGCGGCCAGGCTTTGTTGTTTCGCCGGCTGTTTTCCTTGAAAGTACGCTGGTCGTGTGTCAATCTTGCAGTGGTGGCGCATCGGGTGGCGGGAGTCTCTATTTTATGTCCTGTCGTGTTGTCAAACTGGGCGGGAGCTTGCTCGACTGGGAAAGCCTGCATGGCGTGTTCGCCGCATGGCTGGACGCGCAGCCGCTGGCGAAAAATGTTCTTGTGGTGGGCGGCGGCGACCTGGCCGAGACGATTCGCCGCCTTGACCAGCGGCTAGCGCTGGGCGAGGAAGCTGCGCACTGGCTTTGCATTCGCGCCATGGGGGTGTCGGCGCGCCTGGCCGTGGCGCTGTGGCCGCAGTTTGCCTTGGCCACCCAACTAGCGGAACTCACCGCGGCGACGGGCGCCGGCGGGGCGTGGGTGTTCGATACGGAAGAGTTCTTGCGGCGCGAAGAACCGAAGCAGTCTGGCCCGCAGCTTGAACATCGGTGGAGCGTGACCAGCGATTCCATTGCCGCCCGGGTGGCGGCGGTGCTAGGCGCCGACGAACTGGTGCTGTTGAAGTCAGCGCTTCCCGCTTCTTCGCCCCTCACATGCGAAGCGGCCGCCGCGGCGGGCTACGTCGATGCGTTCTTCCCCCGCGCGGCGATTTCGCTCCCGCGCATCCGCGCCGTCAACCTCCGAGCGAGCGGTTTTCCCGAAGCCGTCCTAGTATCCGAGAGTCGCGGCTCGACTGCGGATTAGCTTTGTCCTTCCGTGGCCGCGTGAGTTGCCCCCAGCGGCGCATGCGATAGGCGGCGACCGAGTAATAGATAATCACATACGTGAGATAGCCGCACACGAGGCCTACAATCACGCAGCCGGTCCACAGCGGCAGGGCGATGTCCATGAACTTGTTCCAGTAGAACGCAACCGCCTCGGCCCAATCTTCCGGCGGTCGGGCCAAGTCACCCCACCACGCGCGCGGGATGGAAGGCCGGTCCAGCAGAAACCGTCCCAGCCAGTAACACGGATAATAAATCGGCACGCAGGTCGCCGGGTTGGAAATCCACACCACCGGCAACCCCACGACCTTGTTGGCGCGCAGTAACCACGCCAGAAACACTACGATCACCATCTGCATCCCCAGTGTGGGGGTGGCCATGACGAACATGCCGATCGCCGCGCCCAAGGCCAGCCGATGCGGCGGATCGTCGGCGTGCAGCACCTGATGGAACAAAAACCGCTTGAACCGATGGCTATGCAGTCGATACGCGGCGCGAAGATGGCGACGATACATGCGACGACCAACAGGCTCGCGGGACGGGACGCGGGTTACTGTTTCGCAGAATATGTCCTTATCGGCTGCGAAGACTTTGCCGGTTTAACTTATTATCGGGTTTTGGAAGTCAATTTCCAGGCAACTTCAAGAAGCACGAAGAGAAAGCTCCCCAAATCGCGCGAAACTGCGCGAATTGAGGACTGCAGAATATGCGAACAACCGGAAAACGAGGGGGCGGCAGTGGGGACTCGCTACTCAGCCTTTTGATCGTTCGGCTGGCGCTGAGGCGGCTTGCGGTAATCGAGGGGCGGCTTCTGGCCGGGTTGCAGCAGCGGTTCGTATTGCTCTTGCCCCAAGCGTTTGCGATGCTCCTCCTTCGCCGCCGAGAGCAACCGCGGAGTGGTGTAAAGGTCCCAAGCGGTGGCCGCCAGCACGCGCGCCGCCAGGTTCATCCCGCGCCGCGCCAGGGGCGTGACGCCGCACGCGGTGGCCTGCCACGAGTGGCCCGGCGTGCCGGGAATCCAGCATGCCGTGGTGAAACCGGTAGTCGGCGTGACCCAGGAAACGTCGCCCACATCGGTCGAACCGGTCCCCACCGTGCCGCCCTGATTGAACACCTGTTGCACTTCCTCCAGCGGCGCCGGTTGCGGCAATGTGGCTTGTAGCCGTGTGACGAACGGCAACTCCTCGGGCGGGATCCGCAGGTCGTTCAACTCCTGCAAGTTCTTGAGCGCCACTTGGGCCAACGCGTTGTTGGGCAGGATTTCGCGAATACCGCCTTGGTAGTCAATTTCCAGCTTCGTCTCGGTGGCCAAGGCGCCCGCCTGGGCGCACAATTCCAAGCGGCGATACAGCGGGCGCAGCGTCTTGCCTTGCGGATGGCGGATGTAGTAATAGACTTCCGCAAACTCCGGAACGATATTGGGCGCCGAGCCGCCATCGGTAATGACATGGTGAATGCGCGTGAGTTCGGGCGTATGCTCGCGTAAAAGTTGCGTGGCATGGTTCGTCAGCTCGACGGCGTCCAAAGCCGAGCGGCCTTGTTCGGGAGCGCCGGCCGCGTGCGCCGCTTGTCCAAAAAAGCGGAACTTCACGGCGATCCTCGCCAGCGAACTTTTGTCGCCCGCCGAGTTGCGGCTGGCGGGATGCCAATGCAGCGCGGCGTCGCAGTCGTCAAACAGGCCAGCCCGCACCAGGAACACCTTCGCCCCGCCGCCTTCCTCGGCTGGGCAACCGTAGAACCGCACTGTTCCCTTGAGTTTCCCCGCTTGGATTTGCTCGGCCAGGGCGATGGCGGCCGAGGCCGACGCCACGCCAAACAAATGATGACCGCACGCATGCCCCCAGGAGGTTTCTTCCCGCGGGTCGCGTTGCGGAACTGGCTTTTGAGACAGGCCAGGGAGCGCGTCGTATTCGCCCAGAAGAGCAATTACCGGCTGCCCCTGGCCGAACGAAGCAATAAACGCCGTGGGAATGTCGGCGACGTTCCGCGTAATGCGAAAGCCGGCCTCCTCCAACATCGTCGCCAACAGCTCCGAAGACTGTTTCTCCTGGTAGCCGGGTTCGGCCCAGTTCCAAATCTTCAGCGCGGCTTGCCAGGAGGTTTCCTCGCGCTGCTGGATCGAGTCGTAAAGCGCCGTCTTTTGCGCCGGCGCCGCGATCGGCGAAACGACCAGAAACAGAGCGCCCGTGAGAAAACGCGACAGGAGGGGGGGCAGGTAGTTCAAAATTCACTTGTTCGCGAGAGGACCAGGGATGATCCTTCGGTTATAACCCGCGAGGCGTCAGCTTTGAATCACCGAAGGGCGACCGCTCAAGGCCGGCTCTTTGCAAGACGCAGTTCCGCCGCGCGGAGTTCAAGAAGATGCGCCTCAACTTGCCGGCGAAGATCGCCCCCGGCGCGACGAGCCGCCATCTGGTAGTAGATCTTCGCGACCGACGGCTTGCCGCCCGCTTCCGCTTGTCTGCCTTTTTCCAACAGGGCTGTCACCTCCTGCGCGCTCTCTTGGTCCTGCCTCGCGTTTTGCTGCTCTAGATCCACTACACTGGCCACTGGCTTGTGGCGCTCAATTGTCCGGCTCTCCCCTCTCGTCTCTCCGCTCTCCGCTTTTCCCTCGCCACGCAGCGCTTGTGCTTCGGCGAGCACGGCGGCGTCCAACTCGCGATGGTCGATGATGGTCGCCGTTATGCCGACGCCCGAAGCGCTCATCGTCGAACCGTAGGTGCTATTCCGTCCCAGTCGCCCCAGTCCCGGCGTCTTGCCCAAGAGGGGAACCCCGCGATGGACGCTTCCCGAGACGGCCCGGTTGACGCCGCCCAAGTACGCGCCGCCCCGATCGGGAACCAAGACGGTTGTGCCAGCCGAGAAGGAATGAAATGTCGGCAGTTGCACCGCTTGGGCCAGCGCATCTCCAACCGGGAGCGAGCCGAGAAACAACACCGCGAGAAGCGCCAGGCGTGGAGTCATGTCCCTTTCCTCCTCTCGTTTCCCGATTGGCGTAGAAACGCACGTTTTCCATGCACCGCGTTATACGCCACGGTCAAGGCCAACGGAAAGCGGGCTTTTGCGACGCGGAGCGTCGCGGACTGGCGTTACGACGCAGAGCGTCGTAACGAGATGAGTGCGGGTGGGGCGCCTAATGCGCGTGATCGTGGCCGTGGTCATGGTCGCCGTGATCGTGCTCGATTTCCGCGTTGTAGGGGGCGCCGTCGATCTTGACGTTCAAGCGGGCTTCGACGCCTTGGCCAACCATGCCCAGGTCAACCACCAGCGCCGGGTCATCCAGTGCGAATTGCGACGCTTTGCCGTCTTGGGAATTCACGGCCGCCAGTTGATACTGCTTCGGCTCCTTGCCGCCGGTGACATTGATGGTGATTTGCTCGGCGTCGATGGGCGTTTCGGTTTTGGCGTCCTCGGCCAGAATGTACACCGTCACGTTCTTGGCGTTCTCCTGGTCCGAGAGATCGTCGTGGACCCATTCGGCGTGGTACTTGCCGCCGCCTAGTTCGATCAGGTGCCCGCCGTGCGGACCGTGCGCGCCGTGGTCGTGATGGTCATGGGCGTGGTCATGATCGCCATGGTCGTGCTCGTCGCCGTGCTCGCCCGAGGCGGCGCCGCTGCCCGCCTGGTTGGTGGTCCCCTGGCCACAGCCCAAGAGCGCCGCGCCCCAGACCATGAACAAGAGCGCCGTCAATTTCGCAAACCGTTGCATAAGAGTCTCCTTGGCGAGGAATTGATATCCCCCTGGTGATCCGAAATGCGCCACGTGTAGGGCGGTTCGAGCCAGCGGCCGTCCCTGGTGGGTCCGCACTCGCTTGAACCACCCTATGTGGATAATCTCGGTTATAGCGAATCGGCTGGCGTATCGCGAGTCATCGAGCGCCCCGAAGATGGAGAATCGCCGTCATCCAGCGTGAATCGGCGCTTTTGGCCTGATCCAGCGGCAGGGTCACCGTCACCATTTGGTTGTCTTGGACAATGAATGTCGCGACATCGGCGGTTGGCTCACCGTGCGCGAGCGGACCTAAATAACGCACCGGCGATTCTTGCTCCACCTTCTCGTCAGAGCGACGCCGAGCCGTAACCGTGGCTTGAAAAACACCCCGTTCCTTCACCTGGCAGGACCACACAATCGAGCGCAGGTCGGTGTGGTCGTACAGCCGTTCGGGGATTCCCCGAACGCTCCAGGCCAGGGCATTCTGCTCCACCTGCCCCAACGCCCCCAGTAACAAAGGCGGCAACGTGCTGAGACGCGCATCGCTTGCCTGTTCCGCCGCCTGCCTGCGGCGCAACACCTGGTACAAGAAGACATCGTGGTTGGCGATCAAGAGCCGGCTGGGCGAAAGCTGGGCCAGGAAAATTCCTTGACTGGGATAAGTCGAGAAAACCGTTTGCGTGAGGAACGGACGCCGCGGGAACACAAGAATTTCCTGATCGCTGACGCGCCACGTTTCGGCCGCGAGCCGGCGCAGACGCTTCATCATCACCTCGCCTCCCTGCCCCAAGGGGTCGGCGAACTCGATAATGCTGCATCCTTCGTAACGGTACCGGCCTTCCATTGCCTCGTCCTGCTCCACCGCCTCAAAGTTGCGGCCGGCAAACACCGCCCACGCCACTCGCCGTTCGGCCAGTTCCTTTAACAGGCAGCTTCCTTCCTCGCCCGCAACTTCGATGGGCAGGCGGCGATCCTGGCTGCGCAGCATCGATGGAATGGGATTATCAAACTCCAACAGCGGCCCGAGCGCTGCATGCTGGGCGGCGTCTTGAAGCGACAGCACCGGCATGTCGGGTGGGCCGACCGCCTCGTGATGCTTCAATTCGAAATCGCGGGCCACGATTAGCGTCTCGGTATCGGGCGGCAACCAACCGATGACTTGCTCCAGGTACGGCGGCAGGCGTCCTTGCGCGGGCGCCGGATGCGGGCGAGCCGCTTGCACAGGGCGCGGCAGGGGCCGATCCACCAGCGCCCCGGTCAGTTGATATAACTTGCGCCGCTGCGCTTCGGTGAGCGTCTCCAGGGCCAGCTTCCAAACGCGGTGATACGATTGGCGGCCTTCGTCGCCTTTCCAGCCCTGTTTCGCCTTCGCAAGGTGTGCGGTCCAGGCCGCGCGAATGGTCTCAATTTGCTTGGGCTTCAAGTCCAGCGTCGTTTGCGCGTCGGTATGCAGGAACGCCTGGACGCCGCGCCGCTGAAATTGAATTTGCTCGACTCGCAACGCCTGCTCCTCGGTCAGAATGCACCGAGCCTGATCGTAAGCCGCTTGAAGGGAATCCTGGCCGCCGCGCGCGCCTTTCTCTGGGGCGGACTTGAACCGCTCGTGCGCCGCGCGGAGCTGCTCGATCTGCTCGGGCGACAGTTCGAGAACCTCCTGTACCGGCTTATGTGTCACCAGCCGCACGAACTCCCACTGCTGGGCGAATTCGCCGCTGAGAAAACCAAGTTCCCCATACGGCCGATCCCGCCGCCAGGTAAACGTGGGTTCGGTCGGCGGTCGGTCGCTTTCCGTTTTGGCGCCACGCTCGGTCGCGTCCGGTTCGCCCGCGGAAGGCAACGTCGGCGCCCCCGCCGTCAAAACGAACAACACACTCAGCAAGAGAAGACGCCCGTACGACATAATCTTGACTCCCTCACGCAGGCAACGTCTCGATCACGGATCGGTGCATTCACCGGTAAAACGCCGACGCCGACGTTTGAATCCACCAGGAGAGTGCAAGAACCGCATGATTCTTACAGCAAAGACGAAAAAAAGACGAACTTGGGCGAATGGCGCCAGCGTAATGGGAAAGGCTGCGGTTGTCGATTCTGCTATTCTGCTTGTCGGGTTGCAAATTTTCCTTAGGCACGGCATGATCGCGGGCGACGGCGCCCCCGCCTGCCCCGATCCTGGGGCAATTTGTCTAATGGAATTACGGTTTTACATGGCTTCTCAGATGTTGGAATCGTCGGCGCTTTCGGTCACGCAGTTAACGTTGCTCATCAAAGAAACGTTGGAGAACGGTTTTGATTCCCTGTGGGTGCGGGGCGAAGTGTCGAATGTGGCCAAGCCACGTTCGGGGCACATTTACCTGACGCTCAAGGACGACGGCGCCCAAATCTCGGCAGTCATCTGGCGGAACCTGGCGAGCCGTCTACCGTTTGACCTGAAAGACGGCCAAGAAGTGCTGTGCGGCGGCGGGATCGACGTTTATCCGCCGCACGGCAAGTATCAACTCATCGTGCGCGCGATCGAGCCGTGCGGAATCGGCGCGCTCCAGCTTGCCTTGCAACAGCTTTACCAGCGGCTAGCGGCCGAAGGTCTCTTTGCTCCCGAACGCAAGCGACCGTTGCCGCGGTTCCCGCGCCGGGTGGCGTTTGTGACCAGTCCCACGGGCGCAGCGATCCGCGATTTTTTGGAAGTCGCGCGGCGGCGCTGGCCGCGGCTGGAAGTGCTGGTCATCCCCGCGCGCGTGCAAGGCGCGGGCGCCGCTGAAGAAATCGCCACGGGCATTCAGGTGGCCAATGCTTTGCCCGATCCGCCCGAGGTGCTGGTGGTCGGCCGCGGCGGCGGCAGCCTGGAAGATTTGTGGTGCTTTAACGAAGAAGTGGTGGTGCGAGCGATCCACGCTTCACGCATTCCGGTGGTTTCGGCCGTGGGGCACGAGATTGACGTGACGCTCTCGGACCTGGTGGCCGACGTGCGCGCCCTGACGCCCAGCGAGGCGGCCGAGCGCGTCGTCCCGTCAGCCGAAGAAGTCCACGCCGCGCTTCAAGCCACCGAGCGCCGCCTGACCGCGCTGGCCCAGGCCCGGTTGGATGAAGCTCGCTTGCGGCTGGACGCACTTGCGCAGCGCCGCGTCTTCCGCCGTCCCTTCGAAACCGTACAGGAGTTCTCCCGCCATCTGGATGACTTGGAGCTGCGCCTGACCCGCGCCACGCGCCGCCGCCGCGACCAGGCGCAAGATGCCCTCCAGTCCTTCGCCGCCCGCTTGGAGTCGCTTAGCCCGCTGGCTGTTCTTTCTCGTGGTTATAGCCTCACCACCCGCGCCGCCGATGGCGAGATTCTTCGCGCCGCGGATCAGGCGCAACCCGGCGCGCAGATCAAAACGCGGCTCGCGCAAGGCCATCTCCTCAGCCGCGTGGAGTCTGTCCACGCGGATTGAATGGAACACGCTCCTTGCGGCGGAATGAATTCCGCCCCACGTTCCAGTCGACGTTCGTCGACCTACGGCGTCACGGTGCGGAGCACCAGGTTGTTGGCGTTGTACTCGGCTTGGAGCGTAAGCCCGGCGGGAGGATTCACCACGTCGACAAAGCCGAACGTCCCGACGAGCGAACCAAACGCCAGCACGTCAAAGGTATCGTTCATGAGCGGCTCGAATCCATCCACGAACTCCACTTCTAATGTCCCCGCCGGCGACACCTCGCCCGTCACCAGCAGTCGGTTGAAATCGCCGGCGCCATTTCCGCCAATCTCCACCCGCAAGACGCCGCCCGTTTGTGTGAAGTCGCCGCCAACCATCGCGTCGCCGGCCAGCAGCAGCCTGCCGGCGCTAAGGGTTGTATTCCCCGCCACGTTGTATTGCCCATTGACGAGGAACGTTCCGAAGTTGGTGAACTCCACGTCGCCTGCGCCGGTGATCGAAGAGGAAGCGTCCAGCGTGTGATCATCGGTGAACTCCAGCGTCGCGCCGGCGGCGACCGTGAAGTCGCCGCTGCTGGTCCCGCCACCGTGCGCCTGAAGCACGCCTTCCTGCACTTCCACCGTGCCGCTGTTATCTAGCAGCGTGCTAATCTCCGCCTCGCTTGCGCCGCTCTTGCGCAGCAAGCCCTGGTTGTCCAGCGTATTCGGGCCGTTCGCGTAGGGTTGAATACTGACCTCCGCCTGTACGTCCAGGACGCCACCC
>JAANMT010000451.1_pt1 | contig 44500 bp, 23 predicted proteins | sample 7279711 | NCBI WGS metagenome assembly JAANMT01 (sample SAMN14094538, study PRJNA606508) | bioreactor metagenome | isolation source: A lab-scale SPAN reactor treating ammonium-rich wastewater day 1 | place: Ireland: Galway | collected 2017-01-16 | reverse complement strand
TGAGTCCGGATCGATTCGTCTTATGTGAAACGAAATTCAAGAGCAGGAATCGGCTGCCCGCCACGAACTTTACGTCGTGCATCCCCCGACAGCGAAGGCTCAAACCGCTCTGGACGTCTTCCAGCTCAGAAGACAGCTGGTTGAGGACTACTGCACCTATCTCCAGAGCTTCCTGAGCCTCAGCGAGACGCGTATCCGGAGCCTGGTCGACCAGGTCATGACCACCGGTCAGCTGTGGCCCGAGCCCCTCATCCAGATGAACCCGGCCTTCGAGCCCGGTGGCTGGGTCGAGGAGCTGGTCGAACAAGGCATTTTGCATCAGGACTGCAGCAAGATCTTCTGTCTGAAGTCCGACCAGAGCACGCGGCCCATGCGTCTTCACCGACACCAGCGCGAGGCCATCGAGCGCGCCCGGCTCGGCAAGCATTACGTCCTGACCACCGGAACCGGGTCAGGAAAGAGCCTGGCCTACATCGTGCCCATCGTAAACTGGGTTCTGTGCAAAGGCAGCGGCAAGGGGATCCGGGCCATCATCATTTACCCCATGAACGCGCTCGCCAACAGCCAGATGCACGAGCTCTCGCGCTTCCTCGAGCGAGGATTCCCGGCCGGCCGGCCTCCTGTGACGTTCGCCCGCTACACCGGCCAGGAGAAAGAAGAAGATCGCAAGCGCATTCGGGAAAACCCGCCCGACATCCTGATCACCAACTACGTCATGATGGAGCTGTTGCTGACACGGCCCTGGGACGCACAGCTCCTCTCCGCCTGCGGCGAACTTCGCTTCCTGGTGCTCGACGAGTTGCACACTTATCGAGGACGCCAGGGCGCCGACGTCGCCCTGCTCGTCCGCCGGGCGCGAGAGCGGTCGAGAGCCAAAGAGCTCCTCTGCGTGGGAACCTCAGCCACCCTCAGCACCTCGCCGGACCCGACCCAGCAACGGCAGGACGTGGCCGCTTATGCCTCGCGCCTCTTCGGCGCGACGGTCGAACCCGACTCGGTGGTCGGGGAGACCCTGCGCCGCATCACCCCCGCCACCTTCGACCAGGCCAGGCTCATCGCGCGGCTGCAGACTCCCCCTACCTCGCCCGACGGACCGGTCCAACTCAACGAGTTTCTCCAGGACCCCCTTTCTTCGTGGCTCGAGAGCACGTTTGGCTTGAAGAGCGACGGGGCACGCCTGACGCGGGTGACTCCTCGCAACATCGCTGGCCCCGACGGGGCCGCTCAGGAGCTGAGCCAACTGACCGGCCTCTCTCCGGAGCTTTGCCAGCAGCGCATCCAGGAGGGCTATCTCCGGGCCTATCTCTGCGAGAACGACCCGGAAACCGGACAGCCTCCCTTTGCCTTCAAGCTTCATCAGTTCTTCAGCAAGGGCGACACGATCTACGCCTCGCTCGAGCCCCCTGAAGAGCGTCACCTCACTCTGTCCGGTCAACGTTATGTTCCCGGTAGCGAACGCGAGAAGAATCTCTATCCACTGGCTTTCTGCCGCGAATGCGGGCAGGAGTATTACACGGTATTTCTGCAGCGTGAAGGCGGTGTCTTCCGGGCCGTGCCTCGCTCCCTGAACGAGCGCTTCGGGGTCCAGGGCCAGATGGCAGGCTTCCTTTATCTCGACCCGGAGCGTCAGTGGCCAGGAGACGATATCAACGAGAGGCTTCCCGAGGACTGGCTCGAGGAGGGGCAGCTGAAGAAGGGCATTCGCCGCCAGCTCCCCCGCGAAGAGATCGGACCCGAGTTCAGGCTGGGCACCATGCTTCCACAGGAAGTGCAGGTGAGCCCGGATGGCCTGCTGACGGAGGAAGGCGTGCACGCCCGCTTTCTCTCCCAGCCCTTCTCTTTCTGCCTGGCCTGCGACGTGGCTTACACCGCCCACCAGCAGTCGGACCTGGGCAAGCTCTCCACCCTGGACACGAGCGGGCGAAGCACCGCCACCACCCTCCTGTCGCTCTCCGTCCACCGCTGGTTCCAGCAAGCAGGCGTGGGTCTGCAGCGCGAGGCAAGAAAGCTCCTGAGCTTCACCGACAATCGCCAGGACGCTTCTTTGCAAGCGGGCCACTTCAACGACTTCGTGCAGGTGGGCTGGTTGCGTGCCGCCCTGTACAAGGCCGTCAGCCAGGTCGGCCCCGGAGGGGTTTTGCATGACGAGCTGACGCGCAAAGTTTTCGAGGCGCTCGAGCTGCCCCCTGAACACTACGCCCAGAATCCGCTCGCCCGTTTTGAGGCCAAGAACGACAACGAGAAGGCTCTGCGCGAGATCCTCGGCTACCGTATCTACCGTGACCTCAAGCGCGGGTGGCGCGTCACCTTTCCCAACCTCGAGCAATGCGGTCTGCTCGATATCGGTTACAGCTCCCTGGACGACCTTTGCGAGACGGAGGACGTCTGGAGCGAGCTTCCTCTGGCTCCCGACAGGATGCCCGGGGGCCTCATGCAGACCCCGACAGTCTTGCGTCAGGCCAGCCCGGCGACCCGCCGCAAAGTCCTGAAAACCCTGCTCGACTTCTTGCGCCGCGAGCTGGCGGTCCACGTCAACTACCTCGACGCCACGCACCAGGAGAGCATCAAGCAGCTCTCCAACCAGTTCCTGATCGACCCGTGGGCCCTGGACGAAAATGAGCCGATGGAGACATCCGTCCTGGCTTTCCCCGGACGCTCACCGGGCGGCAAGGCGGCCGGACCGCACCTCTATCTCACGGCGCGCAGCTCGTTCGCACGCTACCTCAAGCGCGAGCTCAAGACTCCCCTGAAGACCGACGACCTGGAAAGCGTCATTCTGTATCTGTTCGCGGCCCTGGAAGTCGGCGGCCTGGTCAAGCGGGTGCGCGACGCGGTCGTGCCCGGCTACCAGATCCCCGCTTCCTGCCTTCGTTGGGTGGCCGGAGCGGGAGAGCAGGCATTTCACGATCCGATCCGCGTGCCCCGCGTTCCCCGCCAGGGCCTTCGCCCCAACCCCTACTTCGTGACCTACTACCGGACCAAGTCGTGGGAAAGTCGCGGCGTCACGGCACGCGAGCACACAGCGCAGGTTCCCCAAGACCTGCGCCAGGAGCGCGAGGAGAAATTCCGCAACGGCCTGCTGCCCGTGATGTTTTGCTCGCCCACCATGGAACTCGGCGTGGATATCAAAGAGCTTAACGTCGTCGGGCTTCGCAACGTACCCCCGACGCCGGCCAACTACGCCCAGCGGAGCGGTCGCGCCGGACGAAGCGGGCAGCCGGCCCTGGTCTTTACCTACTGCACCGCCCTCAGTCCGCACGATCAGTATTTCTTCAAACGGCCCGGGAACATGGTTTCCGGCGCCGTAAGCCTGCCTCGCATCGAGCTGGCCAACGAAGAGTTGGTGAGGGCGCACGTGCGCGCGGAGTGGTTGTCGGCCACGGGCGCAGGACTCGGCTCGAGCCTCAAAGACGTGCTGGTCGTGGAGGGGGAGTCGCCCTCGCTCGAGCTGCAGCCCGGCCTGCTGGCCGACTTTGAGAGCCCCCAAGGATATCGAACCGCGCTGGAGCGCGGCATGACAATGCTCGGGTCGATCCAGGCAGAGCTGCATCAGGCCGACTGGTATCACGACGGCTGGCTGGAGGACGTTCTGAAGGCCGCCGTGCACGACTTCGACCAGGCCTCGGAGCGCTGGCGCGACCTCTACCGGTCGGCGCGCAAACAGATGGAGCAGCAACACCGCTTCAACCTGGACGCTTCCCGCACTCGGTTCGAGAAGAATCTGGCCAAGCGGCTCTACAACGAGGCCCACAGCCAAATGAGCCTGCTGCTGGATACACGGCTCCAGGAGAACTCCGACTTCAACAGCTACCGCTACTACGCCAGCGAGGGGTTCCTCCCCGGCTACAACTTCCCGCGCCTGCCCCTTACCGCTTTCGTCCCTGGACGCAACAACCGGGACGAGTACTTGTCTCGACCTCGCTTCCTGGCCATCTCCGAGTTCGGCCCGCGGTCCATTATCTATCACGAGGGGACGCGCTACATCACCAACCGCGTTGCCCTGCCGCCTCGCGAGGAGGCCGAGGACATCGGCTCAGGGGTGGCCAAGCGCTGTGATGCATGCGGCTATATGCACCCCGTAGAAGACGGGTGCGGGCCTGACCTGTGCGAGCACTGCGAGGCTCGCCTGGGCCCGCCCATGGTCAGCCTCTTCCGCATGCACAGTGTCAACGCTCGCCGCTATGACCGCATCCAGTGTGACGAAGAAGAGCGCCAACGCATGGGCTTCGAGATGCTGATCGGAGTGCGCTTCGAGCGTCGCCGCAAAAAGCTCTCTCGCACCCTCGCCAATCTGGGCGATCTCGCGCGGCTCAGCTTCGGGCAGGCCGCCCGCCTGTGGCGCATCAACCTCGGCTGGAAGCGCCGCAGCAATCCCAACCAGCACGGCTTCAACCTGGACCTCGAGCGCGGATACTGGGAGAAGGACGAGCGCGACGACAGCCGCGACCTGGGCGAGGCTCTCTCGGCAAGGATCAAACGGGTCATCCCTTTCGTGGACGACCATCGCAATTGTCTTCTCCTGCATCCCCACGAGCCTCTGGATGCGCCGGTCATGGTGAGCCTGATGTCCGCCCTTAAGAACGCCATGCAGCGCGAGTTTCAGCTCGAGGAGAACGAGCTGGCGGCCGAACCTCTCCCGTCCCCTACTGCGCCCCGATGCCTGCTCTTCTATGAGTCCGCGGAAGGTGGGGCAGGCGTGCTGCGGCGATTGGTACACGAGCCGGCAGCGCTGGCGCGAGTGGCCCGAAGAGCGCTGGAGGTCTGTCATTACGACCCCGACACCCTGGAGGACAGGCGGCGCGCCGAGAAGGCTCGCGAAGACTGCGAGGCTGGCTGTTACGACTGCCTGCTCAGCTATACCAATCAGGTCTATCACACCCAGCTCGACCGCAAGCTTTTGCCCGAGCTCCTCCAGAGCTGGTCCCAGGCGCAGGTCACTCCGATCTCCGAGAGCGGGGAGAGCCGGCTCGACGACCTGCTGGCGAAAGCAGGCTCGGAGCTGGAGAAGCGCTGGCTGCGCCACCTGGATGATCGGCAGCTGAACCTGCCCGACGAAGCCCAGACATTGTTGGGTGAAACCCGGCCCGACTTTCTGTACCGCGAGAAGCATGTGGCCATCTACATCGACGGGCCCGTCCACGAGTTCCCCAATCGAAGGGAGCGCGATCGAGTGCAGCAAGAGGCCCTGGAGGATCGCGGCTGGCAGGTGTTGCGCTTCGGCCGACCGCTGTCCGATCGGGCCGCCGAAGGATCGGCCGAGCCGACCTGGGACGAGTTGCTGACCCGCTATGCCTGGCTCTTTGGCACGCTCAAGCAACCTAATCCGGCCGCGCGGCTCGACCTCAGCCTCTTCGGATCCGAGTGGCAGCCGCTCGTAAGCCAGCTCGCTTCTCGCTGGGAGGTGGAGTCGGGAGGCGACCTCACAAGTGGCGACGGGGAGGTGGTCGGCTTTTTCGAAGTCGAGGTCCGGCACGGCTCTCGGCTCGTCCGGCTCGTCCCGCCGGGCCCCGACGCCGACCAGGCCGTCCGAAGCTCCTCGGTTCCGGCCCTCGTGGTCGACCCCGCCTCTCCGCCTGACCTTGACGTGATTGAGAAGCTGCTCGCGTGAAGTTCGGCTTCGCCTCCACCTGGTCGGACTCGCTGCTCGAGCTCAGCCCTCCGGAGGTCGTGGCTGCCATCGACTTCGCGCGCGAGTTCCAGCGCAATCCAGCCCAACCCGGGCATTCGCTCGAGCGCGTCCACAGCTCGGCCGGAACCTGGAGCGCGCGCATCTCCTCCGAGCTTCGAGCCGTCCTGGCCAAAGAGGGGGAGTTGTGGCTGTTCCTGCACGCCGGCCACCACGACGAAGCCTATCGCTGGGCCCGGAACCGCAAGCTCTCCACCCATCCCGTGACCGGGGTCCTCCAGATCGTGCAGGTGGTGGAGACCATCGAGCACCGTATCGTCGTCCGCGATGTGCCAGGGCTCTTTCAGGACTACCAGGACGACTACCTGGTCAGTCTGGGCGTGCCGCCCGAGTGGCTGCCGACCGTGCGCCAGGTCACCGACGACGACCAGCTCCTGCGCCTGGCCGACGGTCTCCCCGAGGACGTCCAGGAGCGCCTCTTCCATCTGGCCGACGGCGAGCTTGTCACCCCCCCCACTCCGGTGGAGCCGGGCAAGATGTTCGAGCACCCGGACGTGCGAGCCAGGTTCTACCTGGTCGAGAGCGACTATGACATGCAGCGCCTCCTCTCCGCACCACTCGCCAAGTGGCTCGCCTTCCTGCACCCCTCGCAGCAGAAACTGGCCACCGGGAAATTCAACGGTCCGGTCAAGGTGACTGGCTCGGCGGGGACAGGGAAGACCGTCGTGGCCATGCACCGGGCGCGCCATCTGGCCTCGCAAGGCAAGCGAGTGCTGCTCACGACCTACGTCAACACGTTGGTGGACAATCTCAAGCATTCCCTCGGGCAGCTCTGCTCGCCCGAGGAGCTCGAGCGAATCACGGTCGGCACCGTGCACGCCCAGGCGCAGGCCATGGTGAAGGGGGTTCGTGGAGTGCCGGACGAGGAAGTCCTCAAGCGCATCGAGCAGAATCTCGCGCATGCAGCCGGAGCGTTCGACGCCCGCTTCTTGCTGGCGGAGTGGAGCAAGGTGCTCTCGCCGGCCGGCATCCGCACCTGGGAAGCCTACCGAACTGCTCGGCGCGTGGGGCGCGGACGCGCCCTTTCTGTCAAGGAGCGGGCCACCGCCTGGCGTGTGTTTGAACAGGTCATCGAATCGATGGACCGTGATCACCTCGAGGACTTTTCCGGCATCTGCCGCCGCGCACTGGAGTCTCTCGAGGGGCCCGTCTTCGACGGAGTCGTGGTGGACGAAGTCCAGGACCTCAAAGCCCAGGAGCTCAAGCTGCTGGCCGCGCTGGGCCGCGAGTTGATGCTCGTGGGCGATGCTGGCCAGCGCATCTATCCCGGCGGGGCCAGCCTGTCGGCGCTTGGAATCAAGACCCAGGGGCGCTCCTATACGCTACGCATCAACTACCGCACCACCGAACAGATCCGCCGTTTCGCCGATCGCGTCCTGGGCCGCTCGGTGGAGGACCTGGACGGAGAGCTGGAGGAGCGCAAGGGCACCCGGAGCCTCCTGCGTGGCCCCGAGCCCGAGATGCAGCGCTTTGGCAGCTCCGACGGTCAGAACCAGTACGTCATGGGCAAGCTCCGCGCGTTGAAGGCCGAAAAGCTGGAGTGGGAGGACATTGCCCTGTTCGTGCGCACCAACGCGCTCGTGGAGCGCTGGGAGAGCGCGCTGCACGAGGCCGGCATTCCGGTGTCGGTACTGGGGAAGAAGATGAGAGCGGGAGTGCGGCTGGGCACCATGCACCGGGCCAAGGGACTCGAGTTCAAGTCCGTCCTGGTGCTGGACGCCTCTGACCGCTATCTGCCCAACCCATCCCTACTTTCTAACGCCGATTTGGCGGAGCGCGACGACCTGCTGGGCCAGGAGCGACGGCTGCTCTACGTCAGCCTGACTCGCGCGCGGGACGACGTGGTCGTGACGTGCGTTGGCGAGCCCAGCCCGTTCCTATCCGAATTGCTGGTGGCCGCTCGATGAAGGCGCTTTGGGCCTCCAGACTGGACGGATCTCCCGACGACTACTCCCCCGATCACAGAAGGGGAGAGATCAGCCACGCCCACTCCGACCAGGTCCGTGAGATGAAGTCTCTGCTGGGGAGGGTCGGCCATGTTTCCCTGCTCTCAAACGAGGACAATTTTGCTCCCGAGGTCATCGGGCCCCACTTGAAAGACATCGAGCCTCTCTGGCCCCATTTTGCGGAAAAGAGTATCCAGGCGGCGATCCACTCCTACCTCGAGCTCGAGGACGTCGTTATCACGAAGATTATTCAGCTCGGGAGAACTATTTCCGGCGTTTGCCAGCAGCATCATCCTATCGACCTGGACCTCCCGAAAGTCCGAGAAATCATCTCTCGGGCTCGAGCCAGCCTGGAGCACCAGACCCAATGTTACAAAACCCTGGAGTATGCTATCGAGATCTGCGCCGCCTGGTCCAAGCTTTCCGACAGTCACGGCTTTGCTCCCCTGGACCTGATCGCCCAACTGAGGCGGGCAACAACTGACCCGCAGGCTTACAACACCTGGCTCGAGGCCGCCCGGCACATGCCCCATCAACCAGCTCCTCATCGTCACCAGAAGACGAGCGGTCACACACTCAAAGACCCCCATATTTCCAACAGTCCTCCATCCGATGCGCCCCAATTGAAGGCCACTCCGCTCGATTGGCAGGTTCTTCCCCCAGACTGGTTCCGAAGGTCCGGCCCGCGAGAGTTCGGTCACAAGCACCTGAACGAGGAGCGACTGGACCGGATTCAAGAGCTCGAGAAGTATCGGCCTGACAGGTGGTATGAAGGGAGTCACCTGGGCGAGCACGCCTACTTCGTAGCCGATTTCGGCTCCATCGTCGTCGCCGACTCCCCAGACCTAGGTAATGCCCTCTACTATCTGGTGACTCCTCAGGCCGAAAAGTGGAAGCAGATCTTTCAATTACACAAGAAAGAGGCCCTGAACCGGGGAGCGAGGCGCATCGTCCATACGAACAAGACCTGGCAGTCCAAGCTAGCGCAAGTGATGCGAGTGTTTCGTTCCTGAAACGGTGTCCGTTTGCCCGTTGGCTTGAGATAGCGCCGACTTGTGCTCACTGCCCCATGCTTTGATGCCCGGACGGGCATCGGTAGACCTTGAACAGTTTCCCCCACTCCACGAATGTCTCTCCTGTGAAATACACCGACATCCCGCAGGTAGGACAGGTCGGTCCCATGGAGGGCTGCCGGGGAGGCGTCGGGTTTGTGCTGCTATTAACCCAGAAAGCGTGGCTTGCCGGGCACCGATAGAGTTTTTGGAGCTTGCCCCATTCAACCTGCGTCTGACCGGTGAAATACATGTTCATCCCGCAGATGGGGCACCGCTCCGTCTGAGCAAGCGCCGGGCCGCCTGTGAAGCAGACAAGGCAGAGGACCAGGGCTAGAAGTGTTGAAAATTTTGGCACGAGCAGGCCTCTCTTTCCCGGGTTCTTTCCGTCTCCATGGAATACCCAATCCGGCCAGAGAAGCCCTGGGCAAAGCCCCCTGCCAGAGCGATCCGGTGTCGCGCGGGGAGGAATCGCTCGATCGCAGCGAAAGCCGCCCGGGGAGGGAACACCCTGTGGATACCGTCACCTTTGCCCCCGGAACCCTGGTTCGCGCTCGCGGGCGGGAGTGGATCGTGCAGCCAGGCTCCTCACCCGACTTCCTCAAGCTCCGGCCTCTCGGCGGGACCGACGACGAGGTGACCGGGCTCTACCTGCCGATCGAACCGGTCGAGCCAGCCCGTTTCGAATGGCCCGACCCCAGCCGGCCGGGCGACCACTCCAGCTCCCGCCTGCTGCGCGAGGCCGCCCGGCTGGGCTTTCGCACCTCGACCGGCCCCTTTCGCTCGTTCGCCCGCCTCGCGGTAGACCCGCGGCCGTACCAGCTTGTGCCACTGCTCATGGCTCTCAAGCTCGATCCCGTGCGAATGCTTATCGCTGACGACGTGGGTATCGGAAAGACGGTGGAGTCGCTCCTGGTCGCCCGCGAGATTCTGGACCGGGGCGAGGCGCGCGGCCTGACCGTGCTCTGCCCACCGCACCTGGCCGAGCAATGGCAGGCCGAGATGGCTGCCAAGTTTCACCTCGAGGCCGAGCTGGTCCTGAGCGGCACCGTCAGCCGCCTCGAGCGCGCCTGTCCCATGGGGGAGTCGGTCTTCGAGCGCTTTCCCTACACCGTGGTCTCGACCGACTACATCAAATCGGACCGACGGCGCGAAGACTTCCTGCGGACCTGTCCCGATCTGGTCATCGTGGACGAGGCCCACACCTGCGCCGATCCGGGCCAGGGCGGGGGCAAAGCACGCCACCAGCGCCACCAGCTGCTGAAAGGCCTGACCAAGGACCGGTTCCGCCACCTCATCCTGGTCACCGCCACCCCGCACAGCGGCAACGAAGACGCCTTCCGCTCGCTTCTGTCCCTGCTCGACGAGCAGTTCTCCAGTCTTCCCCCCGACCTTACCGGGCCCCAGAACGAGCCCCACCGCCGACGCCTCGCAGCCCACCTGGTGCAGCGACGACGGGGCGACCTGTTGAAGTATCTCGACACGGACACCCCCTTTCCCAAGCGGCTCGAGGTCGAGGAGACTTACAAGCTGTCCCCGGCACAGCGCCAGCTCTTCGATGACGTGCTCGCCTACGCACGAGAGATCGTCCTCGACACGAGCGGCGGCAAGCCCCGGCAGAGGGTCCGCTGGTGGTCCGCCCTCGCCCTGCTGCGCAGCCTGTCCTCCAGCCCCGCCGCCGCCGCCGCCACGCTGCGCACGCGCGCCTCCACGCTCGAGGCCACCACGGTCGAGGAGACCGACCTGCTGGGCCAGCGCACCGTGCTGGATCTGGCCGACGAAGACGGCAACGAGAGCGTGGACGTGACCCCCGGCAGCGATTTCTCCTCGCTGTCGGAAGAAGAGAGCCGGCACCACAAGAAGCTGCTCGAGCTGGCGCGCCGCGCCGAGGCACTGGCGGGCAAGGAAGACAAGAAGCTCCAGCACCTGGTGGGCCTCACTCGCCAGCTCGTCCAGGACGGCTTCCGGCCCATCGTGTTCTGCCGCTTCATCCACACGGCCGAGTACCTGGCCCGCGAGCTGCGCGACAAGCTCAAGGGGGTGGAGGTCGTGGCCGTCACAGGGCTCCTGCCCCCGGCCGACCGCGAGGAGCGCGTGCGCGAGCTCTCGCAGAGCGAGAAGCGGGTGCTGGTGGCGACAGACTGCCTGAGCGAGGGCATCAACCTTCAGCAGTCCTTCGACGCCGTGATCCACTACGATCTCTCCTGGAATCCGACCCGCCATGAGCAGCGCGAGGGCCGGGTGGACCGCTATGGCCAGCGCTCGGATCAGGTGCGGGTGCTGACCTACTACGGCTCGGACAACCCCGTGGACGGCATCGTGCTCGACGTGCTGCTCAAGAAGCACAAGAAGATCCGGAGCAGCCTCGGCATCTCGGTGCCCGTCCCGGCCGACCCCAGCAAAGTGGTCGAGGCCCTGATGGAGGGTCTCTTGCTGCGCGGCGGGCAAGAGCAGCTGTCGTTTGAATTCATGAGCGAGGAGCGCGACAAGCTCCACCTGGAGTGGGACAAAGTGACCGAGCGCGAGCACCGCCTGTCGCAGACCATGTTCGCCCAGCACGCCCTGAAGGTGGAGGACGTGGCCCGCGAGCTGTCGGCGGTGCGCGAGGCAATCGGCTCGAAGGCTGACGTGGAACGGTTCGTCTCGGAGGCCGTCTCTCTGCACGGCGGACGGGCCCAATCCGGGGTGCTCGAGCTGGCGGACTGCCCGCGCTCGCTGCGAGACGCTGTCGGGCGCGAGGAGACCCGGTTGACTGTGCGCTACGAGCTACCCGTGCGAGAGAACGAGCTGTATCTCAACCGCACCCACCCGGTCGTGGAGGGCCTGGCCAGCTGGGTGCTGGACAGCTCGCTCGATCCGCTGGGCGAGGCCCGCGCGCGGCGCACGGGAGTCATCCGGACACGGAACGTGTCGGTGCGCACGACGCTGTTGCTGGTCCGGTTGCGCTTCCATGTGATCACGAGGTGGCGCGGCGACGTGCGGCCCGAGCAGCGTATGCTGGCAGAAGAGCTTCAGCTGGTGGCCTTCGAGGGACGGCCCGGCAACGCGCGCTGGCTGGACTCGGCCGACGGGCTCCTGGACGCTGAGCCCGGAGGGAATGTCGATCCGGGCCAGGCTCGGGAGCTCTTGTCAGGGATTCTCGGAGAGCTGGGGGCCGTCGAGCGACACCTGGAGGAATTGAGCAAGCGACGTGCGGGCGAGCTTTTGCAGAGCCATCAACGCGTGCGCCAGGCAGGGGGACGGACAGGCCTCTCCCACACGGTGGAGCCGCAGCTCCCGGCAGACTTACTGGGGGTGTACCTGTTCCTGCCGGGAAGCGATTGATGTCGGTTCGTGAGCTCGAGGAACTGAAGAGAATTTGCGCCAAACGCAAAATTGAGCAGCACTTCCATTTCACTCAGGCACCCAATCTGCCAAGGATTCTGAAGCGCGGGCTGCTGACCCGAACGCAACTCGAGCTCCTCAAACAGGAAGAGCCCGGATTCAAGGCTGCGCTCAATGACGACCTTCGCCTCGACGAGCAGGCGAACTCGATCTCGATCAGTGTCAGCTTCCCCAACAGCAAGCTGTTCTGGAAGTTTCGCAACGAGTGCCGGACGGCCTGGGCAGTGCTTCAACTCGATCCTTCGCTTCTCTGGGATTACCCGTGCGCCTTCTGCCCGACCAACGCTGCCAGCAATGCGTGCAAAGGCAAGCATTCCGAGTTCATGAACCCGGCGGCCTTCGAAGCGATGTTCCATCAGCAGCTGGGATCAAGGCACGGCATGCCCGACTCCATGCCCACCGATGTGCAAGCCGAAGTGCTCGTCTACGCGACCATCCCGCCGGACCGGATTCAGGCCGTCTTCTTCGAGAGCAAGAAACACCTCGAGCAGGCTCTGGACTGGTGTGACGGATTCATTGGCCAGCAGCGCTTCGAGCTGAGTCCCCAACTGTTTCAGTCCAGAGAGATCATCGTCAGGTCTCTGGAGTCCCAACGAAAGTCCGAGGTGGCAGCATGGCTCGACGCCCCGTTTTCATTCCCCAGCAAGGTCATCCACTGGTGGAAGAAGTTCTGGTCGAGTTTGTCTGGCACCCCGGCTTCTCGAAAACGCAAGCGCTAAAGAACATTCACGCACTGCACGAGAGCGCCGCCCGGCACGGTCTCTCTCCACTGCTCGAAATCTCGTCGAAGTCTCCCGAGCTGCTTGGCCAGCAACTGAGTGCCCTGACCCTCACCTTCGAGCACCGAGGACGCAGGATGTCCGTCGAGTCTGCCTTCCAGGGCAGCAAAGTCTTCGACCAGGGCGGCCCGCTCCAGCAGCTCTACGACTTGCCGGGCCGGGAAGCCAGGGCCTACCCCGCCCTGAGGACGTCCGGATCGGTCGTCGGTTTCAGGCTGTTTGACCTGGACCTCCCGACCAATCCCGTCACCGCCTTCTATGACTGGCTCTACCTCCAAGCGCTCGAGCAGAACCCGGAAAAAGCGGCCCAGCTCTCACGCTACCGAGGATTTACGGATATCGCATTCAACCCGGCCCGCTCCCTGAACTGTCAGGCCCGGGCCGCAGCACTCTACGTAGCGATCGGAAGTGCAGCGCACCTTGACACGTGGCCAAGCTACTTTGCTGTGGTGTCGCAGCTTTCGACCGGGGGCGCCGATTATTGACCGACTCAGCACCGGACCAAACGATCCGCAGTCGAAGCGAAATTGCCCAGCAGGAATCCTGTTGATTCCTCGAACCGAATTGACGGGAGGGATTTCATTGCACGACTACTTTTCAATCAACTTCGAACGCAGGCCAGTCGTCGCGTGAAGAAGGAGCTCTTTGCCACCGTCAAGACGGAAGGCGCCCTGCTGCCCGCCGAACTGCTCGTGCGGGTCGCGGGCGAGGACAAGGCTCTGCCCGGCCTATCCCCTGAGCACTACCACTTGGCCAAGAACGAGCGCCTCAACGAGGCTGTCACCCGAGCCTGGAACCGCCTGCGCGGTGCGTGGGCGTCCTTCAGGCCCGAGCTCGAGTCTCTAAACGAGAGTGAGCCCGGCACCGGGCTCACCCGCGACCGTTGGCTGAACATCCTCTTTCAAGAGCTCGGCTTCGGGCGGCTCAGCCCGGCCCGCGAGCTTGCCATCGAAGGCAAGAGCTATCCCATCTCGCACATGTTCATGGAGCGCGTGCCGATCCATCTTCTGGGCGCCGGGGTGTCCCTCGACCGCCGGGCACGCGGGGTGGCAGGGGCGGCCGTGTCGAGCCCGCACAGCCTGGTCCAGGAGTTCCTTAACCGCTCCGATGACCACCTCTGGGCCATGGTCACAAACGGCAAGACCCTGCGCGTCCTGCGCGACAATCTGAGCCTGACGCGCCAGGCCTACCTCGAGTTCGACCTGGCTGCCATGCTCGAAGCCGAGCTTTACTCCGACTTCAAGCTCCTCTGGCTGGTGTGTCACGAATCGCGCCTGGAGGCCGAGCGTCCCGAGGAGTGCTGGCTGGAGCAATGGTCGCGTCAGGCCGCGAAGGACGGCACCCGAGCTCTGGACGACCTGCGTCGCGGGGTCGAAGGGGCCATCGAAGTGCTGGGGAGCGGCTTCCTGCGGCACCCCGCCAATACGGCTTTACGTGGAGCGCTGGAGGCGGGCAAGCTGGGCGGCCAGGATTACTACCGCCAGGTGCTGCGCTTGGTCTATCGACTGCTTTTCCTCTTCGTGGCCGAGGACCGCGGGCTCTTGCTCGATCCGGAGGCACCGGGCGAGTTACGCGAGCGCTACCTCGACTACTACTCCACCGCACGGCTGCGCTGGCTCGCCTCGCGCCGTCGGGGCACGCGACACGCGGACCTCTGGCAAGCGCTGGGCGTGGTGATGCGCTATCTGGGCTCGGATGAGGGCTGCCCTGGACTGGCGCTCTACCCGCTGGGCGGATTCCTCTGGTCGCCCGAGGCCCTGCCTGACCTTTCCGGCGCCCAGCTCTCCAACCACGATCTGCTAGAGGCAGTACGCAAGCTTTCGTACACCGTCGAGCGCAACGTGCTCCGAGCGGTGGACTACAAGAACATGGGCACCGAGGAGCTTGGCAGCGTCTACGAGTCGCTGCTCGAGCTCTCGCCAGAGCTGAGCCAGTCCTCCGGAGCCTTCCGACTGGTGAGCCTGGCGGGCAACGAGCGCAAATCGACCGGGAGCTATTACACCCCCCCGGAGCTGGTGCAGTCGCTGCTCGACTCGGCCCTCGAGCCGGTAGTGCAGGAGCGCATCACCGAGGCGCGCCGCCAGGGTCGGTCGCTGGGGCTGACCGGAGAGGCCCTTCAGGAGCACGTGGCCCAGGCCCTTCTCTCGATGAGCGTGTGCGACCCCGCCTGCGGCAGCGGACATTTCCTGATCGCCGCCGCCCACCGACTGGCCCATCGCCTGGCCTCGGTTCGGAGCGGAGACGCCGAGCCGGCGCCGGAGGCGATGCGCCGCGCCCTGCGCGACGTCATCGGGCACTGCCTCTACGGCGTGGATATCAACCCCATGGCGGTGGAGCTGTGCAAAGTCAACCTCTGGATCGAGTGCCTGGAGCCCACCAAGCCGCTCTCGTTTCTGGAGAACAAGGTTCTCTGTGGCAACAGCCTGTTGGGCGTCACCCCCGAGCTGATGAAGGCGGGAGTGCCGGATGAGGCTTTCGTGGCCCTTCTGGGCGACGACAAGAAACACGTGTCGGCACTCAAGAAAAAGAACGCTCAGGAACGCCAGGGCTACGTGCAAGGAGAGCTCTTTCGGGCGGAGGCGTCGGCCGGGTCGGCGAGCGACGTGCACGCGCTGGAGGCGGTGGCGGACGACCGCATCGCGGGGATTCATCGCAAGGAGGAGCTCTTCGCCCGCTGGTTGTCTGACCCCGCTCGAGTACGCGAGCGGCTGGCCTGCGATGCCTGGTGCGTTGCGTTCGTGGTGGTGAAGAAACCGGGCGAGCCGAGTGTGACTCAGGAGACAGTGGTGGCGCTGCGGAGCGGGGAACTGATTGGAACGGGCGTTCGCGAGCTGGTGGAACGTACGGCCCGGGATTACCGGTTCTTCCACTGGCACCTAGCGTATCCGACGGTGTTTCGGGGGGACGGAACGGGCGGGTTCGATGTGGTGCTGGGGAACCCGCCGTGGGAGCGGCTGAAGATTCAGGAGAAGGAATGGTTTGCGTCGCGCAGCCCGTTTGTGGCGGAGGCCAAGACTGCTTCCGAGCGCGGCAAGCGGATCGCGGCTTTGCGAGCGGAGGACCCAGCGCTCTTCGAGGCTTTCCAGGCCGACCTTCGGCGCTCGGAGGGAGAGTCGCACTTCCTACACGACTCGGGGCGCTATCCGCTGTGCGGGCGAGGGGATATCAACACGTATGCGGTGTTCTCTGAGACGAACCGCTATTTGACCGGGCCCACGGGACGGGCGGGCTTCATCGTTCCACCGGGCATAGCGACGGACCATACTACCAGATTCTTCTTCTCGGACTTGATTGAGACGCGCCAGCTCGCCGCGCTATTCACCTTCGCGAACGAGGCCAAGCTGTTCCCTGGAATCGACCATCGCGTAAACTTTGCCCTTGTGACCTTGAATGGCTCCGGTCAAGAGACTGCTGAGCCTGAGTTCGCCTGGTTCCTCCATCGGGCTGTTGAGCTTGACAACAAAGACAACCGCTTTACCCTCAACGCTGAAGACATCGAACGTATCAACCCGAACACGCGCACCTGCCCGATCTTCAGAAGCCGTCGAGACGCAGACCTCAATCTCGCCATCTACCGCCGCGTCCCCGTTCTCTGGCGCGAAGGTCCGCCAGAGGCCAACCCCTGGGGCCTCTCCTTCTTGCGCATGCTGGACATGGCGAATGACTCCGGCCTCTTTCGCGGCGCGCAAGAGCTTCAAACGGAGGGCTGGCGCCGCGAGGGGGCCGAGTACCGTCGAGGGACGGAGCGCTACCTGCCCCTCTACGAGGCCAAGATGGTCTACCACTACAACCACCGCTTTGGTGACTTCCAACTCGTGCCCCCCGGCGAACGAGAGCACATCCTTCCACAACCTTCATTAGAACAGTTGGCAAGTCCCGACTACATGACTTCGCCGCGATACTGGGTGCCAGAGAATGAAGTCCAAACCCGGCTGTCCGACAGATGGGAGCGCGGGTGGTTACTGGGCTGGAGAGACGTCACGGACTCCAGGAGTAGCGAGCGTACCGTCATCGCTAGCTTACTCCCGCGAGTTGGCGTCGGCCACACCGCCCCCCTGATGTTGCCCCAGCATGAACCGGGACTGATCGGCTGCCTTTACGCCAACCTCTGCAGCTTTGTGCTCGACTACTGCGCCCGCCAGAAGGTGGGCGGCATCCATCTGACCTACGGCTACCTCAAGCAACTCCCAGTGCTCCCTCCGGTGACCTACGCCGGACCGTGCCCGTGGAGTCCCGCCGAAAACATACGCGACTGGATGGCTCCCCGCGTGCTGGAGCTAGTCTACACCGCCCATGACCTCGAGCCCTTCGCCCGCGATCTAGGCTTCATCGGACCGCCCTTCCGCTGGGACGAGGAGCGTCGCTTCACCCTCCGTTGCGAGTTGGACGCAGCCTTCTTCCACCTGTATGGACTCTCCCTAGATGAGGCGAGCTACGTGATGGACACGTTTCCGATCGTCCGCCGCGCCGACGAGAAGGCGTACGGTGCATTTCGCACCCGGGACGCCATCATGGACTCCTTCAAAAGGCTAGATCAGAGCCGATGACTCTTCAGGGTCAACCAACTAGAGGTACGGCAGCTAGTAAAACCAACACTGGCCTCCGGATCCCGTACGAGAGCGTCGACTTTTCCCCGGCAATTCCGGATGGAGAAGCTGAGCTGATCGTGAGCTGGGACGATATCTTATGGGCGGCGCTTACTGTGGGCCGGCCGAATCGCGGCTATGTGTTCCAGCACGGCGCAGCTTCGATGTACGAGGCCATCTTTAAATTATCGCTGATCCGAATGGCATTGGAGCAGAATCCTCGCAACGGTTACCTACGCCGCACCGATGCCGAACGCTCTCTTGATCCGAGCGAACGTGGTGCAGTCCAGTACTTCCTCGGGATGACGTTTTGTAAGCTCTTTGCGGCCAAACTCTTGAATACGCCGTGGCTTCTGCACCTGGATGTCTTCCGGCCACAACTGGATGCAGTTCTGTCGGGTAGGTCTCGGCCTGACCTCATCGGGCAAGAGTCAAATACCGCGCGGTGGCACGCCTTCGAGTGCAAGGGACGCGTCAGTCCTCCGGATGCAAAAACAAAGAGAAGAGCAAAGTTACAGGCCCGCCGAGTCGTGACGGTGGCTGGCTCTCCAGTAAGTCTGCACATCGGTGCCATTAGCTTCTTCAGGAGGAACGCTCTCCATTTCTACTGGGAAGATCCCTCACCGAACGTGAGAGAGAAGATCGAGGTCCCACCTCCGGATAGTGAATGGAGGCAGTACTACGAGCCGGCCACAGAGATGTATCGTGCCGCTGGAATGCGTGCTGACCAACCTCCTGACCTCAGGGACTTCATCCAGGTTGCGGAGGCAAATGCTGAAATATCCCTTCATCCGGCAGTAAGGAGGGCTCTATTGTCGGGGGAGTGGAGTGAGGCCCACGCTAGAGCGCGCGAAATCAAACAAGAACTCAGTGATGACGGCTATCAACCAGACGGACTCCGCGTGCGTGCTGGTCACAGTTGGTGGGATAGCTCGCCAAGATCTTGGGGAACGTTCTAGTGGGCTGTCAGTGCCGAAATGGGGGTGCCCCCAATGTCTAGGGGCTCCACCTGGCAGATTTGGGACACGCACATCCACTCTTTTGCGTCCTTTCAATGGAATGGGTTCAAGCAACTGAGGGCCTGCAGCCCTCAAGAGAGTGATCGTTTTCTAGCACTACAAGTGGAGCGCTTCAACTCCCTCGACATTGCAGTCTTCGCCCTCGTTGATTACTGGACCCTCGATGGATACTTGGCGCTGCAAGAGTATCTGATCAGGCACCCGGGAGCGCTGAAGAGAACTGTTTTGCCTGGTATCGAGCTTCGCGTTCAATCTCCCACCGAGTACAGGCTGAATCTACAAGTGATCCTCTCTGAGCGGCTGAAGAAGCAACATTTGACCGACTTCAAGGCTAAGCTTTTGGTCGGTACGCAGCGGGCGATTCTTAGTGACCAAGCTTTGACTGCGGTTGGTATGTCCATCAATCCAGATACAGCGGCCAAGCACGGTTTTGTCGGGCCACTATCGGACGAACAGCGTCTACTGTTAGGAATGCAGACTGCGGAGGTTACCCGAGAGTCTCTTTGGGACGCGCTCAAGTATCTTGCCGACTTAGTGCCGGAGGCGGCAACGGTGGTTCTGCCTTGGGATACTTACAACGGTTTCGATGGCCTCGACTTCGTAAAGCACCCGCAGGCTTCCGATGATTTTTTGCATCGTATCGAAATTGTCGAGACCAGGGACGCAAAATCTCGCGACCTATTTCTGCTTCAAGAGACTCCTGCCAACCGAAAGTTCATCAAGAATTTCAGTCACGCGATCAACGGAAAACGCAAGCTGCCACTTTGCGGGAGTGATGCGCATGATTTGAAATGCTACGGCGTCTTTCCCGGGAGCAAACTGTGCTGGGTCAAAGCGCAGCCAACGTTCCGCGGCTTACGTCAAGCCTGTGTCGAGCCAGCGCAGCGCAGCTACATCGGTGACGAGCCGACCAAGCTGAAGCACACCAAGGAAAACCCGACGAAGTACATTGACAAACTGACAATCAAGCGAAAGAGCGGCGCCAGTTGCGATGAGTGGTTCGACGTCGATCTGGAGTTCAATCCGGGATTGGTCGCCATCATCGGGAACAAGGGCAGCGGCAAGAGCGCTCTAGCCGACGTTCTGGCGATGATGGGCTTCTCGGCCAACGAGACGCACTATTCCTTCCTGAACCAAGAGAGATTCCTGAATCTCAAAGACAAGCTGGGCGACAAGTTCGAAGCGAGCATCCAGTGGCTCTCCGGGGAAACTCGCACAGCCGTGCTCAGCACGCGCAGAGTTCAGTCCGCGGTCAGTCGTGTGAACTACTTGCCACAGAAACGGCTGGAGGAGATTTGCACAGAGATCGCAGGAACGCTTGAGGAGACAAGGTTCGAGAAGGAAGTCAAGTCAGTCATCTTCTCCCATGTGTCTGAGGAGCTGCGTGGAAGTCACTCAGACCTCAACCAGCTAATTGGCGCGAAGAGCGACGCTACCCGAGCGAAAATCAGGATTCTTCAAACAGAACTCGAGACCCTGAATGGCGCCATCTACGCGATCGGAGAGCAATTGAGGCCCGGGAAGCGTCACGAGTTGGAGAAGCAGCTCGAGCACAAGAAAAAGGAACTTGAGGCGCATCAAAAGTTGGAGCCGCAAGTTCTTGACCGGCCCGATCCATCGAAAGACCCTGATCTGGCCCAGCGGATGGTCAGGCTCGGGGCAATTAACGACGAGTTGGGAAAACTGGCCGCCCATGAGAATGAGGCCAAGCGCGAGCTTCGCCGGTCAAATGAACGGCTCATCGAGCTGAAAAGCTTCCGAGAGAAGCTCGAGAACATACAACTCCAGGTGAAGCTCTTGACGGACCGCCTGGCGACGGACTCGAGTCAGCTCGAGTTGAATCTTGAGCAAATTGTTCAGCTCAGAATCGACTTCCAACAGGTCGACGAGCCATTAGCGGTAGCCAACAGCCGAGTCAAAGAGTTGGAGAGAACTCTCGTGCCGGAAACCCTCGGGAGCATCGCCTTCCAGAAAGCGGCTCTTGAAGCAGAGAGTAAGAGCTTGAAGGACCAGCTTGGCGAAAAGGACCTTGCTTATCAGAAAAGTATCGAAGGACATCAAACCTGGCAACGCCGGCTAGAGGAGATCAAAGGGGCCTCCGATCGCCCCGAATCCATCCTCTTCTACGAAAATGCGCTGGCCGAGTTAGACCGACTCCCGTCCACACAGGATGAGCAACTGCTCTCCAGGAGGAGCACCCTACGAGAAATCTATGAGTGCAAGGTCGACCTCTCCAACGTCTACCGTGAGCTATTTCGCCCAGTGAAGAGTTTCATTGCTGACCACCCTTTGACCAAGAGCGACCTGCCGATCAGTTTCGAAGTGGAGATCACCCAGACCGGATTCAAGGACTCTTTTTTGTCAAAGATTAACCAGGCCCGAATCGGCCCCCTCCAGGGCCGAGAAGAAGGCGGAGAGCGCGTTCAGAAGCTCCTCGACGCAACGGACTGGAATGACTTCGACCAAGTGACTAAGTTTGTGGAGGAGGTCGAGAAGCTTCTTCGAGACGACGGAGCAACGAACTCCTCCCAGATCTCCGTTCAAACCACTAAGGGCTCCACCCCCTCCGATCTCCTGAATGAGTTGTACGGACTCGACTACCTCAAGCCCCGCTATGCCCTCAAGTTGCGAGGGAAATCTCTGAACGAGCTCTCGCCCGGGGAGAGAGGCACGATCCTGCTTATCTTCTACCTGCTCATCGATAAGAACGACGTGCCCCTGATCATCGATCAGCCCGAGGATAACCTGGACAACCAGACGGTCTACCGATTGTTGGTTCCGTGTATCCAGGAAGCACGAGAGCGACGCCAAGTCTTCATGGTGACCCATAACCCCAATCTGGCTGTGGTCTGCGACGCGGAGCAGATCATTGTCGCCGACCGTGAGGTCAGTCCCCAGAACCGCATTTCCTATCGCGCTGGAGCCATCGAAGACGCTGAAATCAACAAAGAACTTATTGACATCCTCGAGGGCACCCGACCGGCGTTCCAAAATCGAGACCAGAAATACTTTGAGACTGAAAGCACATGATCCAGTTGAGAAAGTGTCCCACCAATCACACCCATCTCCGGTTCTTTGCTGCAACTCTCTGGCTAAGTTATCTTCGGCGCATAGTCCGGGGCCATTCTTGCCGAGCCAGGGACGTGCAATCAGTGGCGTCCCGTGCGATTGTGGGCTCCCAAATTGCAGGTAAGTTATGATCCGCGACCCCTTCTATAATGAAATCGACAAAGGCCTGCAAGGAAGGCTGGACCCAGAAGCATTCGAGCAGTGCGCCCAGATGCTGCTCGGGAAGGTGTTCCCCGGTACCGTTCCGATCCGTGGTGGCACGGACTTCGGTCTGGATGGAAAGATCCCAATGCCTTCCGCGTCCCTCATCGCGACAACCGGCGTAGATGTGATCGGGAATCTTACTCGCAGTCTGAATCGTCAACTGAAGCTTCCCTCCTACCCACGGCGCTGCGTTGTCGCGACAAGCCAGCAGTTAACTCCAACACGCCGGTTCAATCTTGAGTCGAGAGCGAGAGAACTCGGCTTTGACTTATTGCAGATCTTTGATCGAGCAGCGATGGCAAATCTGCTCTACGAGAGCCCTGAATGGTGCGTGGAACTACTGAACCTACCAGGTCGGCGGCCTCCTCTCTCCGCTCTGCCCGTTTCGACGCGCCCAAGTCTGTCGGACGAACTCATCGGCCGCGAGAGTGACCTTCGATGGCTTGAGGAAACTACAGGTGACCGTCTGGTTGTTGGACCGCCCGGCGCCGGCAAGACATCCCTCTTGAAGAAACTGGTCGCTAAACAGGAGGCCCTCTTTGTTGTCAGCAGCAACATTGACCAGATTGTAGCCGGGCTTCGCAAACAGAAGCCCAAGGTCGTAATCCTCGATGACGCGCATGGTCACATCGAACTCCTACGGCAGTTGATTCATGTTCGCCAGGAGACAGGCGTCCGATTCTCCATTGTCGCGTCGTGCTGGTCAGGCGACGACCAACAGGCAGCTGAAACCCTTTCCTTGACCAGGAGTTCCATCCACTGCCTCAAGCTTCTCAATCGGAATCAGATGGTGGACGTCATACGGAGTAGCGGCATCCACGGCCCCGATGGTCTCATACAAGAAATCGTCGTCCAATCCGAGGGCTTGGCGGGCATTGCCGCCACTCTCTGCCATTGCTGCCTTCAGGGTGGCCTGCAACAGGTCGCTCTGGGTGAAACCCTGAATCGAACGGTCACTTCAGCAATGCGCCGTTTAGTTGGAGACGAGGCAATCCCCCTCGTGGCCACCATTGCGGCAGGTGGGGAGGTTGGCCTCACGACTGAGGAACTGGCGAAACTGATGAACGTCAGCCTGGCCAAAGTTGGCTCCACGTTGACAACGCTTGGCGCTGCCGGCATCATCCATCCAGTGGAAAGGGGCCAGCGGCGGTTCACAGTCCGGCCGGTGCCGCTTCGGTATGTCCTCGTAAAAGACTTCTTCTTTGGACCGCATGCAAGCCTGGACTTCGCCGGAGTCGCGGCTCTCGTTCCAACGCACGCCGCCGCGACCACGGTCATGGCTGCGAAGAGTTATGGAGGCTCGATAGCCTTCGAGCAACTTGTTGATTGGGCTCAACGTGCGCAGACCAAGTCGGTTTGGGAACAGTTCGTCGCCATCTCACCGGCCCATTGCCGATGGCTGACTCGTCACGAACCCGAGGTCGTTCACTCGGTAGCGGACACGATGCTCCAGGTCTGTCCGGAGGCCGTGATCAGGCTGTTATTGGAAGCGGCCATCGGAGACAACCGACCACACCACAGCCATCCAGAACACCCGATGCGTCGTCTGGTCGACTGGGTGCGAGCAGGCCGCCCTGGCACACCCGAAGCGGTAAGACGTAGGCGCCTGCTTCGCGACGAAGCTCTATCCTGGCTGCGTGACGGTCGAGATGTCCGTGTCGGCGTCGAGGCTCTGGGAGCGTGCTTCTGTCCAGGCTATGAGGGTCGCTCATTGGCACCGGGTGCTGGTGATACCATTCAGTTGACCTGGGGCCTCATGACGGATACCGAACTGACTGAAGTCCTGGGCTGGTGGCCTGAGTGCCGCTCGAAATTCATGAAGGCCGCACCCCAGTGCTGGGACCTCGTAATCGGAGTTGTTACTCAGCTCGCTTACCCAGGACACTGGGCCCGGAACCGCGGGCTCCCACCCGAAATCTACACATTGCTTCGTTCGAAAGCGCGAGAAATTCTCGAGGACATGGCTACCTGGCCCCCAAAAGGACATGAGGGGGCCCTTTTGAAGATGGCTGAGCTTGCCGAAGAACTGGGTTTCACGATTAAGACTCGTCGTGACCGCATATTTGATCTCCTTTATCCCCCACCTTTCTGGAGGCGGTCCGATCCGAGCAAGGCTATCCAGAGAAGATTTGAAAATCTCAAGACGCTCGCCCAACGCTGGTCAAAGAAACGGCCTTCGCAGGTGGCGCAAATGCTGGCAGGCTACGAGGCGCGGGCGTCTGAGGCGGGACGTCAGCACCACAGCGGTGGCCACTTCCTGTGCCGCTTCATTGCGGAGACCATCGAATCTCCGATAGACTGGTTTGTCGCCTTCAAAGAGGTCGGTCATCCTCCCATTATGCTCGAAGAGTTCCTGAAGGCTGCGGTCAAGAAGGGAGAGCGGTCCATCCTATCTCAGTGTCTTAACGACTCTGCTCTCTGCCTGACGGCCATCCGAGTTGCCATGACGATTGGAGATCCGGCAACAGAGATAAAAGAGAGCGTCCTGTCGCTCGTTCCCTTACTGGGGCAGTCTCTAGAATATTGTATGGACTCGGTCGACCCTGTGTGGATTGAGCTGTTACTCGTTCATCCTGAGGCCAGTGTTAGAACCCATGCGGCCATCGGGTTGTGGCTGAATAAACCGGACCACGAGATTCAGCCCCAGCACATGAACAGCTGGCGAGATGCCATTTCCAATTCTCACGACCGAGATCACTGGATCTCGGATATTCTGACCGCTGATTCCAGCTTGGCAGTGGCCTGGGTGCTGGCTGGAATTCGTAAAGGCGAGACAGTACGATGGTGGAGCCTGGAGCAGACTCTTCGTGAATGCGTCGCGGGGCTAGAGAAGGACCAGCGCTCGCGGTTGATTCGGGCTTGGTCACAGGTCGACCGTGTGCCATCTCCTTACTTCGAGGGGCTCCTCGCCAGAGTCATCGTGGGCTCAGACGCTGAGCTCTATAAACAATTTCTCTCCGAGGCCGCACTTGCGCCGGTCCATCTGGCACCACTGCAAGGATATCCAGACGCGGATGAGTGGTGTGGTAAGGCGCAGTTGGCCTTGGCGCATGGTTATCGGCCGGCGGAAGTAGCCCACGCAACCTATTTGACGCTTCAGGGCTGGACCGGGCCTGAGTCCAACTTTTGGAAAGGCTGGTTCGACCGGTTTGCTGTTGTACTTGCTCATTCTGACGGTGAAATCCGCGAGGTCGGAGCGGTAGGCCAAGAAATCGCGCAGGAGAGACTAACTCGAGCACTGGCAGAGGAAGAACGCGAGGCAGTGTATGGTAGATGAAAGGACCTCACTTCCCGAGATTTCAATGCGTCCGCCTTGCGCGACTCTTCAGCAACGTCTCCACCTCGAAGACCTCACGCGCCGTCGCTCCTCCACCGACGCCGAGCGCTACGTAGAAACCTTCCGCCGAGCAGCCGTGGATCCCAACCCCCACCAGGTCGAAGCCGTAGCCTTCGCCCTCCGCCGCCTCGACCAGGGCGGGGCGCTCCTCTGCGACGAGGTCGGCCTGGGCAAGACCATCGAGACCGGCCTCCTCCTCACGCAGCTCCGTGCCGAGGGCAAGTCCAACGTCCTCATCATCACGCCCGTGCCCCTGATGCGCCAGTGGCAGGTCGAGCTGCTCAACCTCTTCTCCCTCAAGGCCCGCATCCTGGACCCCAAGAACTTCGACGCCCATTCGAAACCCGGGCTATGCATCGCCGGCCGCGAGTTCTCCGGCTCGGCCAAATGGGCCCCGCGCCTGGTCGATCGCAACTGGGACCTGGTGGTGGTCGACGAGGCCCACGAGTTCCTCAGCGGCCTGCACCAGCGCTTCAGTCGCCGCGAGGGGTACTACCACGAAGACCTGCGCAGGGGGAAGGCATCCAGGGCCGGCTACCTCAAGCTGGTCACCAGCCGTTCCCCCGTCATCCTGCTCACGGCCACGCCGCTGCAGAACAGCCTGCTCGAGCTCTGGAGCCTGGTGCACTATGTCGACCCATCCGGCGTCACCCTCGGCGCTCTGAACGAGTTCTCCAGCAACTTCTGCACGCAAGATGGGCGCGCCCTGAAGGAGGGCACCGAAGCAGAGCTCCGCTCGCGGCTGAGCAACGTCATCTGCCGCACGCTCCGGCAAGACGCGCAACCGTTTCTCAAGCAGAAGTTCACGGCCCGTCACTGCGAGACCATCAACTTCAACATGGAGAAAGCCGAGGCCGAGCTCTATGATGCTGTCTCCAGCTGGCTCGACCGGCCGATGGCTGCCTTTCCCAACCGCAACCGCAGGATGATCGCCCTGCTGCTCCGCCGCCGCATGGGAAGCTCCGTCCCGGCGCTCAAGTCGACGCTGGACAGGATCCGCCTGCGTCTGGAAGACCCGACGCAAGACCCGAACCCGGAGCGCGAAGTGGATGAGGAGCTGGTCGAGGAAGACCTGCAGGAGCTGATGCGCCTGGACCAGCTCGCCCGTAAGGCCCTGGCCGGGCGCTCTCCCAAACTGGAGCGCCTGCGCGATCTGATCAGCCAGATCGACCGGAAGGCCCTCAAGGGCGTCGCGTCGGACAAACTGGTCGTCTTCACGGAATCGCGCCGGACTCTCCAATCCATCGTTGCCTTCCTGGAGGCGAATGGGTTCCAGAGTCAGGTCACGGCCTTCTCTGGGCAGAACGAGGGGCCGGCCGTCAGCGCGGCCCTGAAGCGCTGGGAGGAGGAGGTGGGCGCGCACTTCGACGCCAGCCAGCGTCCCGATCCCTCCTCGGCCGTCCGGGCAGCCTTGATCCACGAGTTCAAAACGCGCACGCGGATCCTGGTGGCCACCGAAGCGGGAGCCAAGGGCCTGAACCTGCAGTTTTGCAACTGCATGATCAATTACGACCTGCCCTGGAACCCGCAGCGGGTGGAGCAGCGCATCGGGCGCGTCCACCGCTACGGGCAGAAGCACGACGTGGTGATCGTGAACTTCATCAACCAGGACAACGAGGGAGAAGCCCGCGTTTACGAGCTGCTCAAAGAGAAGCTCCACCTCTTCGAGGGGCTCTTCGGGGCCAGCGATGCCATCCTCGGCCAGGTGGTCTCGACCCTCCACTTCGAGCGGCGCATCGAGGACGTCTTCACCGTCTGTCGCACGCACGAAGAACGTCAACAGGAGTTCGACCGCATCGCTCTGGAGCTGGACCAGCGGACGCGCCAGCTCCACGAGGCCCGACTCCAGAAGGCGCAGAATGTGATCTCCAGCCTGGATGAGGACGTGCAGGCGAGGCTCAAGCTCCAGGCCGAAGCCCTGCCGCTGGCCATCAGCCGACGCGACGAGAGCCTGCTCGCCCTGCTCGAGGCAAACTCGCCTGTGACGCGGCGAACCCAGGACGGGGAGCGGATCCTCTTCGAGTGGCAGGGTCACCGGTTCCACCTGGGCCCGCCCGACCCGAGCGAGAGGTGCGGTCAGCCACTCAACCTCGACCACCCCCTGGTCCACGGCCTGATCGAGGAGGCGCGCAGAGCGACGGACGGGCAACGGTTTGTGCTGACGGGTCCGGTCGAGGGACGCTGGTGCGTGTACCGGGTGACCCTGACCGGCCTCGAGGTCGAGGACCGGCTGCTGGTGCTGGGTCCAGGGGGGCGCGCTGGCCTGGAGGAGGCACTGGCGCAGGCCATCTCGACCAGGGCCGCGGGATCCGGGTGGGAAGACCCGTCCGAGCTTCCCGACCGGCTCGAGGAAGTGCGCGAGGACGCCGATCGCATCCAGGAGCCGCGCTTGCAGCGTCAGCTCAGCCAACTGGCCAGCCGCGAGAAAGATGTGCGGCGTTTTCTGGACGACCGCCAGCGCGAGTTGGAGGGCAAGCTGAGCGAGGCCGAACGAAAGGAACGTTTTGCCCGGGACACGGACGAGAAGCGACAGGCCCAGACGAACGCAACGAGGCTCCGCAATGAGCTGGAAGAGCTCCGGTCGGGTCGCGACTCGAAGCTCTGGGAAGTGACCCAGTCAGTCCAGGAGCTGCGCATGGACCTCATGCAGCGCGGATTCGTTCGAGCCGAGGAAACCCGGCTCTTTTGCGTGGAGAGCGTAACGCGAGGAGATGACTCCCACGTCGGCGCAGATGGCACCGGGGGGGACCGCAATCTTGAGACTCCTGCATAGCTCCGATCTCCTCATCGGCTCCTCCTTCCCGCACGCCTACCCGAAAGGGGAGGAGCTGCGCGGGGCCCGTTTCAGGGTGCTGGAAGCCCTGGTGGGGCGGGCCCAGAATGAGAAAGCCCAGGCCTTGATCCTGGCCGGGAACACGCTGGCCGACAACCGGCTTTCCGAGCCCGAGCTGAAGCGTCTTGGATCCATCTTGAAGAGCAGCAAGGTGCCGGTCTACCTCTTGCCCGGCATAACCGATCCTCTCACGGCGGACAGTCCCTACCGGCGCCATCCCGACCTTTTCGCCCCACCGATCCACGTCCTCTCGGAAGCTCGGCCCGTTCGGTTGGAGGGAGCCACGTTGTTCCCGATTCCCGTTCTCTCCCGGCGGGAAGCACATGCGCCCTCGATCCCGGTGCGCCAGGCCGAGGATGGACTGCGCATCGGGATCGCCTGCGGTCCGGAAGCACCCGACCTTCCCGATCTCGACTATCTGGCCATGGGAGGCCGCGCGGTCGCTGAGCAAGGGGAACGCATCGCCTGGAGCGGCACTCCCGAAGCTATCCAATACGGTCAGGGCCGAGGGCGCGCGTATCTGGTCACTCTGAGCGCTGGCGCTGCTCCGAGCCTCAAGAGCTTGTTCGTCGGCTACCATCACTGGCTCGAGGACACGCTCAACCTGAAGTCGCTGGAAAAGTTGCGCGAGGCGTTGGACGCGATCAAGGAGCCAACCCGCGTCTTGCAGCGTCTGGTCCTGCGTGGCGCGCTCTCCCTCCCGGAGCTGAAGGAAGGACTCGAGTTGCTCGAGCAATTCAGCAGCAAGCTTTATCACCTGCAGGTGGACGACCACCTCACTCTCGCCGCGCACCCGGAGGAGCACTTCCAAGAGCCGCTGTTGCGCAACCTGGCCCGGAACGTCTCCGAGACCGAAAATCCTCGCCCTGCTCTGCTCGAGCTTTACGAGCTGGCAGGCGCATTGCAGGGAGGATAGCTTGTATCTCAAGCGGCTGACGGTGAAGAACTTCCGTGGAATCGTGTCCCAATCGCTCGAGTTCGCCGAGGAGCTCAACGTGATCTCGGGACCCAACGAATCCGGAAAATCCTCCCTGCGGGAAGCACTCCGCCACGCGTTTCTCACTCCCCCTCCCCGCGGAAGGGCCCCGGCCACTGCGATCCGGCCGTGGGGTACGAAGGGGACGACGGAGGTCATCGTCGAGTTCCGCCACGAGGGCCAGGACTGGCTGCTCAAGCGCATCTTTTTTGGCAAGGGCTCCGAGCTTCAGCAAGAGGGTCGCGTCGTGGCTCGGGAGGACGACGTTCTCCCGTTCCTGGAGGAGAAGATGTCCAATCTGGCCGTGCTCTGGTCGATCCAGGGGGACGACAAGCTGGCCCACGTCCCGTCCGGTCTGCAACCGAGCCTGGCTGCTGCCGAGGCGGTGACCCCGGGCATCTCCCGCTTCGAGGAGCTCCTGAATGCCCGGTTCGACCACTACTGGACTGCCAATCGCGCAGACCCCAAAAAGCCCCTTCTGCAAGTCCGGGACGATTTCAAAGAGGCTTCCAGGCGCAAGCGCGAGCTGGTCGAGAAGCTCGAGTCACTCAATGCGAGCAGCCATCACCTCGAGAGGTTGGACGACGATCTCCGAGTGCAGCAAGAGAAATTCACCACCCTGGAGCAGAAGCTGGCCCACGTCCGCGCGCAATTGACGGCCTGGGAGCAGCATCGTACCGCCCTGGCCGACGGCGCTCGGGCGGATGAGGAGCTCAAAGCCGAAAAAGGATGGCTCCAACGGTGGACCCATTGCGCCGAGGAAATCGAGACCCGGAGGAGGGCTGCAGCCGAGTTTCGGGACAAGATGCAGAGCCTTCAGGCCGAAATTGGCCCGGAGCCAGACCAGAGCGAGGAGCGCTCGCTCGGGGCCCGCCTGCAGTACGGTCGTGCCCTGATCCAGCAGAGGCTCCGCCAGGAGCTGGAGGAGCTGAGGGCTCCCGGACCGGAGGGACTGGCCCGGCTAGAGTCATCGCTTAGCCAGGTCCAGACAGCCGACCAGGTCGTGGCGCGGGTGAAGGAAGCGGCTCAGCTTCAGGCGTCGATTCAGGAGCAACAGTCGACCCTGGACGCGCTCAAGGCGCAACTTGCCGTGCTGGCCGAGGAGGCGGCCCGGGCGCAGGCTGATGAGCAGAAGCGGAACGAGCTGAAGCGTGGCCTGGAGAGCTGGAAGCAGTCCCGAACGCGGTTCCTGGCTCTGTGGGACGAGGTCGAGATTTTCCAGAAAAAAATCCAGGCCTTCGAAGCGGGACCGGCGCCCACGCAGAAGGAGGTCCAGGAGCTGAAAGCCCGGCAGACGAGCCTGGAAGCGCGTCGTCAGCAGCTCCTGCGCGAAGAGCTGGCGGCTCTGAAAGCACCCGACCCGCAGGAGCTCGCCCGCCTGACCCGCGCTGAGGAGTTGCGCACTCAGGCCGAGCGTGAAGAGCTCAATATCGAGGAGATCGAACGTCAGGTAGGCGAGGTTGCCGCAGAGCTGCCGGCGCTCGAACAGGCTGTGGAGAAGCTCACGACGGCCCGGACCCACTCGGAGTCGGTCGAGCGCCAGGGGGCAGACCTGGAACGGCTTCGCCAGCAACTCGAGAGCCAGCGCCAGCCCATCGAGCAGACCCTGACAGAGCTCGGCGGCTACCAGGACAACCTCGCCCGCCTCAAGGAGAAACTGGGGGGAGAGCCTGACCGAGCTTCGATTGAGGAGCTGCAGGCCAGGTTGCGGGAAGCGCAGATCCGCCTGCAGCGTATTCGCCAGAGCGAGCTGGACGCGATACGCGTTCCTGAGACCCCTCAGCTGAACCGTTTGGAGGAGCTGGACCGGCAGGCGCAAGGCCCACGCGGTCCGCGCCTGACCATTGTGCTGGCGCTCGGACTGGGCCTGACCGTGCTCGGCTTCCTGCTCGGAATGGTGGGCGGACTCCAGGCGGTACCCTCGGTGGGAATCGGCCTGGGAGCTGGAGTCCTCGCGGCGCTCCTCGGGTTCGCTTTCGGTCCTCGGGCCGTGCCTGCCAGGCTGCTCGAGGAGCGCGAGAGCCTGCTCACCGCTCTCTCCGTCAAGAGTCTCGACCAGGCTCGGCAGAACCTGAGCCGGGCCACTATCCTCAAGACCCACCTTCGTCCGCATCTGAATCAGGAGCAGCCGTCTACAGAGCACTACGTCACGCTCGATGCAACTGCCCTGCAGACCGAGGTCGACGCCCTCCCTCGACAGATTGACGCGGAGGAGGAGGCCTGGAAGCAAGCTCAGACCCGTTACGCCGAGAGCCGCACCGAGTTCGACCAGTTGCGGCTACAGAATCCGGAAGAGAAGCTGCGCACGCAGGTGCAACTGCTCCGGTCCCTGGTCACTGAACAAGTCGAGGTTCCGGACACTCCGACGGCAGCGTGGTGGGACGAGACTCTGGGTCATCTGGTTGACCGCCTGGAAAAGCTCCGCCAGGATCCGAGCGCAGCCTCTGCAGAGGCACTGGCCACGGCCAGGGGGGCTCTGGCGGAGAAGCAGGCAGCGCATCTTCGGCTGCAAAGCAAGGCCGAGTCGGCCCGCAAGGTCTACAATGAGCGCTATGGTGCTCTGCCCGATCCGGAAGTCTTCCAGGCCTTCCTCGGGGAGCTGGGCGTCAAGTCCGTGGGAGAGGCGGAAGCTCGTCTCGAGCGGGTCCGGGAGCTCAAAGCCCTCGTGGCCGAAGCACCTGGGGACCCCGCCGACTGCCGGGAGCTCGACCAGCAGCAGGTGGCAGCCGAGTTGTCTCAGTTGCCGGAGCGCATCCGAACTGCCGAGTCTGCTCTCGACCTTGCTCTGAAGAGCTACGAGGAGAGGCAGCACGCGAAGGAAACGCTCCTGACGCAGAACCCCGAGCCTCAGGTCCCCCTCTTGCTCGACCAGCTCCGCTCGCTGGCCATCGCGCACCCAGAGATCGGGTTGGTTGTTCCCGAGCGGGCCGAACCGGAGTGGGTGGAGCTCCTGCGGGGTGCGGACAATCCTGCGGTCGAGGCGCTCACGCAGACAGACTCCGCGGCGGGTCCGATCACCGAGAAACTCGCCGCCCGCGAGGCGGAGGTGGAGGCAGCCGCGGTCGAGCTGAGCAAGCGTCAGGGAGCGTTGGAATCCAAACGCGAAGAGATAGCGCGCCTGATCCGAGTCGAGCCGGCCTTCTCGAGCCTGAGCGACGTGGCCGATGTGAGCCGCGCCGAGGCCTTGCGAGCACATCTCGCTGGAGAGCGAGACAAGCTCCTGGCGAACCTGGGAGTCGAGTCGCTCGAGCAGGCCAGGTCGCGTGACGCGCACGCGCAGGCTTTGCGCGGTCAGGTCGAGGCCGAGGCGATCTCTGACGAGGAGCTTGCGACCCTGCGTGCTCAAGCTGCCGGGCCTGAGCAACTGGAGAGCCTCTCGCTCATACAGCTCCAACAAGAGCTACGCGGCCTGCCCGAGCGGATCGAGGAAGCGAACAGAGCCTGGGCTCAAGCGCACAAGAGCTGGCTGACCAGGCGGGAGAAACGCGAGGAGCATTCTCAAGAGAATCCAGAGAAGCTTCTGGCCGCAAGTCTGGACCTGCTGCGCGACCTCGCCCGGGATCGGCTGGTGCTACCCGAGGAGGTCACCGGCGACTGGGCTCTGGAGGCGGTCAAGGAGCTGAGGGCTCAACTGGACGAGCGCGAGGGGCTCCTGACCTCTCAGCGAGCCCAGCTCGTTCCGCCCGAGATTCCCGAGGCCCAGGCCCGCGAGCAGGTCAAAGGATTTGAGGACCAGGTGCGCCAGACCGGTGATCTCATCAAGCGGCTCGGCAGCGAGTTGGGGCAAGATCAGGGAAAGCTCAATACCCAAGCGGACCTGTTCTACCAACTCGCCCGAGCGGAAGAGGCCTGCGCCGCCGCCGAGGTAGAGCTTCGTCGGGTGGAAGAGGAAGCCGATGCGCGAAGGTTCCTGCGCGCCAAACTCGACGAGGCCAAGAAGGAGCTGGAGAACGACCTGGTCGGACCCCTACGCAAGCGCATCGGAGAGCGGCTCGTGGAGATTACCCGGGGCCGCTACCAGGAGCTCCGCATGGAGCAAGACTTCAAAGCCGAGATTGTGCTCCGATCCGACCGCGTCGAGGCGCCGATCACCGAGCTGTCCTTCGGGACGCGCGAGCAACTGGCGTTCCTTTCGCGCCTCTGCCTGGCGGAGCTGCTCTCACAGAACGAGAGGCACTCGCTGGTCTTCGATGACAACCTGGTGCACACTGACGACGAAAGGCTGAAGATTGCGCACCAGTTGCTGCTGGAGATTGCGGGCAAAGCCCAGGTGATCTTGTTCACCTGCCATCCGGAGCGGTATGGGCCGATTCTGGAAAAGGCAAAAGTGCAGCATTTGGGGACTCTGGCGAAATAGGGTCAGCCCACGGGCACCATCGCGTGGCAGCAGGACTGCTGCATGCTTTCCAGCCTTTCCAGAGCCATTTCTAGGTCCTCCTCGCTGCGGCTCGGATAGCGTTTCATCACTTGCTCGATCCAGAATTTCTCGTCCCGTGCTCTACAGAATTGAGTCGGTGACAGGATTCTGCGGATCCCGGGTTCACACTCAAGGAACATCGCAGCGAGGCCAGCGACCTGGTCGGACCTCTGAATCACGAATTCCTTATCGAGCCATTCTTTGCCGAGGTCGGTTGCTAGATAGGCCGGGCCTGCCGACGAGGGCTGCGGCTCCCATTCCAGGTGACGTTCGCAGCGCAGCCAATCAAGAGCTTCCTCAACCCCGAAGGAGTGAATCTGACCCTTATACCATTGGAACTCCAAGCCCAGATCCGGTTCCACGAAGGCCTGGTAGAGATGCACGCACGCGTGAGCATAACTGGCTCCAAACCAGGCCTTCCGGTTCTCAAATTCGTTTGCGAGCTGGACCAGTAGTGAGTGAACCTCGTGCATCAGGGCCCCTTTCCAGACTTCAAGATATCATCAAGATTGTTCTTCAACCATTTGCCTGCTTCGATTCGCTTGTCAGGATGGACGAACACAAAACCGAAATCATTGGGAGGCAAATTGGCGAGCACCGTCGAGAGAGACAGGGAGGATACAACCGAGCCGTCCCAGATCCTGACGGGAAAGTCCAAGGTGTTGGCCTTTGACTTGCCAGGCTTCTTGGGGTCTGGCTCCGGAGGATCGACCCGGACATTCTCGGGTCCGATCGCCTTACTGAGCCCCTCGTACGCTAGATAGAGGGCACGCGGGTTGAGCTTCTGGTCTCGCGGATTCTTTTGATAGACGCGGCGAAAGTGCTTGCGACGAAGCAGTCTGCAAGCGAGCTCGTGGTCCGGAGCGCCGGGATCGCGTGTGGCGTCCTCGAGAGCGACGAGGATCTGGTTATCGTTGCCTTCCAGGTGGGTTTTGAGGTCGGTTGAGAACTTCTTTCCGGGCAACCACGACTCCAAGAACTCCTTCAAATGGATGTCCAGAATGCGGCGAGTCTTATGGAAGTAAACTTGACTATAAATCTGGTACCGAGCCAGCAGCAGAGCCTCCGCAGCGCCAAGTCCTCCCTCCTCGACTCCAAGGCGATACGGTCCCGGCTCCGTCTCCCCGGGCGGAGGAGGAGATGGAAGAATCCGCAGCGTGTCGATCAGACGATAGTGGTCGAACCGTCCATAGCCCACTCCCGCGTGATGGGAATCGCGCAGGAGATAATCGATGCGATCGGCTCCGAAAGCGTCCCCCGTTATGACCTGAGCGAGAATCTGATCCCATTCCGTGAACTCCCGGTCCGTGACATACTCGTCACCGACTGCCACTTTCACGATATCGTCCGGCTCCGGGGGAGGCTTCATCTTTTTCCACAGGTCGGCCAGCGACGACTCGATGATGGCTCGGCTCAGATGCTCGTGACGATACTTTTCTGGTAAGAGGTCCGCTTCGGCCGCATGAGAGAAGGGAAGGTGCCCGAGATCATGGCACAGGGCTCCGAGTCGAAGAACTTGACCCCAGTAGTCGAGTTCCTCATCTGTCAATTTCTTGCGCAGATCCTCCGGCAAGTGCTGACGGATAACGGCATAGATGCGGTCCGTTACCTCCATCACTCCCAGAGAATGCTCGAACCGCTTGTGAGTCGCCCCGGGATAGACCAAGAACGTTGTCGCCAGTTGATGAATGTGCCTGAGACGCTGAAAGGGCTCCGAATCCAGCAGAGCTCGCTCCTGGTCCTTCAGGCGTACAAAGACATGCACCGGGTCTCGAATCGCGATGGGCAAACGACGTCCTCTTGAGGAAAATTCCTCAATACTTGAGTGGTATCCTGCCTCCCGGTTCAACCAGCTGAGGCTCGCGGCCCATTCTGTGAAACGCCATTCGCACCTGTCGAATGGACGCTCGATTTCGCAGGCATTGCGGGAGGAGTCCAGTGTGGAGCCCACGCATATCCGCATGACCGAAGGGAGAGTTTGCCGTGGCCAGTTATCTCATCATTGCCTCCGACATCATCCCCATCGAGGGCGACCGCATGCCGGCGCCTGAGGTCTATGAGCTCATGATGAAGTCCAGGTGTTGGGAGTTCCCCGCATCCGCGCCTCACCTGAACCTCCTCAAGACCGGAGACCGGCTCGTTTTCTACCTTGGTGGCAACCACGCTCGGTATTTCGCTGGCGAAGCGACTATCGACGGTGACTTCCAGGAGATCACGAAGTCGAGCCCGGTCACCTTCGACCGCAAGCTCATCCCCTTCTTCCACTGGCGGATCCCTCTCACCAAGATCGAGCGCTTCCCTCCCGGCGTCATCGGCCTGGACGAAATGATGGGTCTCTCCTTCGCCAGAGAGAAGGAGGTGACCAGGCCCTACATCGGCCTGCTCCTGCGCGTCGGCATGCGCAAGCTCACCGAGGCCGACCTGACCTACCTCCGCAACTGTCTCAAGCAGCCGGCCCGTGGCTGACCTCTGGCACAACGACGGAACCAGCTGGCGCCTCCTCCCCGCCCAGCCCTACGCCAACGAGGCCACTTTGCACGACCTCGTCGAGCAGGCCCCGCACGTCCTTCCCCTCTCGGGGCAGCCCCGGATCGCCATCGTGGGGCGCGAGGTGCAACTCGGCTCGGGCTACGCCGATCTCCTTGCCGTCGAGCCCGAGGGCCGGCTGGTTATCGTCGAGATCAAGCTGGCGAGGAACGCCGAGGCGCGCCGGGCCGTGGTCGCCCAGGTTCTGGCTTATGCCGCCTACCTGGCGGGGCTTTCGGTGGAAGTGGTCGAGCAGCAGCTCCTCGCAAGACACCTCGACCAGCGCGGCTACAGTTCCCTGCACGAGGCGGTGTCCAACGAGCCGGGCCCGTTCTACGCCGGTCTGGCGCAGAACCTGGCCGAGGGCCGCTTCCGAATCGTGCTCGTGCTGGACCAGATTCCTGATGAGCTGACCTCCATCGTGGCCTACCTTGAGACCCTGACGGACCGCATCGTCATCGATCTGATCGAAATCGAGTCCTACCAGGTTGGCGGCTCGCAGATCCTGGTTCCCAAGTTGATCGTAGCCGAGCGCCGCTGGGCGACCGAAATCGCGTCCTCCGCGCCCACTCGCAAGGCCCCCGAAGCGCAAGGTCTGGGCGTGTTCTCTGCCAGCGTCGAGGGCGCTTCCGAGGAGCTACGCCCGGACCTCCAGCGCCTCCAAAAATGGGCCGAGAATCTCGAGGCGCATGGACTCGCCCGACCCATCTCCGTGCAGGGCAGCGGGCGTACCGTCGTGCGCGTGTGCCTGCTTGACGAGTCGGTCGGCATGGTGACTCTGTGGAACGAGCGCGGGGCCTACCTCTCTCCGCAACGCTCTGTGCTCCAGCGCCGGGCTCCCAAAGCGCTGGAGGAGCTCGATAAACTGGTGACCATCGGCAACAACAATTCGCTGAAGCCGCCCGTCTTGACTCCCGAAGTCCTGGATCTCTTCACGAAGGCCTACGAGGAAGCGAAAACCAATTCGAGGCGGTTGACGACACGTGCCTGACCCGATTCCGACTTCCGAACAGTTCATACAGGCGCTGCGCGAGCTTAACATCACTCCGAACCAGCGGGCAATGCTGGCGGCTCACTATCGAGCGCGCGATCAGACGATCACCATGGCTGCTCTGGCCCGCGCCGTTGGCTACAGTGGTCACCATGCCGCCAACCTGCATTATGGAAAGCTGGCGGGCAAGCTCGCCGACATCCTGGGCTACAACTTCAATGGTCAGATTCAAATGGGGCTTCTCGGGACTTTCAACAACGACAAGAACCCGGACGAACCCTGGCTGGTGACCATGCACCCCCAGTTGGCAGAAGCACTGGAAAAGCTCGGTTGGACCGAGGTTGAGTCGCGGCCGGCACCGGCTGTTCAGAGCTTCGAAGCCGCATTCCTCGACTTTGTCCAGAACTACGGCGCCTTGCCAATAGGCCAAACCCATTTGCAGCGCTACGAGGACGAGCGCAGAATAGGCCTTGAGAACTATCGACAGGTCCTGGATGCAGACCAACGGGGAGAAGACATCACCGACCTGGTCCTGGCCAGGCTCCTCCCTCACCACGACACGTCTTATAACCGCGAGCGCGGTGCCTGGATCAACCAGGTCAAGGCTATCACCCGGGACATCAAACCCTGGTTCGAGAACGGTAAGTGGAAGACCCCGGACGAGTGGCCGGGCACCGCGAGGCTCATCCTCGACCTGTTGAAGACGTGCGACCAGGACCACCAGAATCTCCAGGAAGCCTGTCAGACGTTCGCCGACAACCCTCTAAGCAACGGGTTCCAGACTGGATTGCTAACACCCATACTCAATGCCATCGCCCCTGACCACTTCCGTATCTGGAACGAGAAGGCGCGGCGGCTCTTCACGAATATTCAGGGTGGTAAGCTCGGAGTCCGTCTGTCGGACTACCCGGAGGCCAACCGGCTGCTGGGCGAGTGGCTCGAGGCCGAGCAGGAGACCTTCGAGCGCCACTTACCTGGCGTGCGTCCCGCGGATGCTTTCGACTGCATGGCCCACTACGCCGCTCTCAAGAAGCCCGCCAAGCGAGAGCCTGTTGCCTGGAAGGTCGCTCCCGGCGAGCAGGCCTGGCAGTGGGAGGAGTGCCTGCAAGGCGGATTCATCGCCATCGGTTGGGACGAGTTCGAGGACGTCTCTGACCTCAGTCGCGAGGAGTTTGATCAGCGGCGCGACGAGCTGATCTCCGCGGGCCAGCTCAAGAGTAGCGAGACAGGCAGCGAGCAACTCTGGTCTTTCCTCCACGACGTCCAGGAGGGAGACGTCGTGGTCACCAATCGGGGGCGTTCAACTGTGCTCGGGATTGGGCGGGTTACGGGCCCCTACCGCTACGAGCCAGAAGGCCGCCACCGTCACCGCCGCTCAGTGCGCTGGGAAGACACACGCGCCCGAGCGCTCCCACCGCAGCCCTGGCTGCGCACCCTGATCCGGCTCAAGCCGGAGGAGCTGGAAACCATCCTGCAGGCCGGCTCGTCCCTTCCTCGCGAGTTGGCCAGCCTCTTCGAGTCCGAGGAAGAGGTCCGCTGGGCTTTTACTCTGATCGGACGCGCCCTTGGCCTGCTCGGAGCTCGCGACGAGGACGATCCTCGCGTGGCCTTGACCTCTCCACAGACCACCGTGCTGCGGCTCAACTTCGGCAACTGGCCAGTGCTTGAGTTCGAGCAGGGACAGCTCCGCGTGGCTTTGCTGCGCGACCAGGAGGCTCCCGAGGCACTCCTGGAGCAACCTCCTTTTGCTCAGCCAGACGGGCGGGTGGAGATCGGGATGGTGGTCTTCTCTCGCTCCAGCTTCAACCCGCCCGCTCCCGCTCTCGAGGCCCTCTTCACGCGCTCGATGCAGCGCATCGGCGAGCTGTTCTCCGACTACCAGGGCAGTCCGTGGCGGCCAGAGAACCGGCCCGAACTGCTCGACGCCGCCCTCGACCCGAAGGCGTTGGACGCGCTCTTGCGGGGCGAGCCGCCTCCCGAGCCCGCCGCAGGCTTCACCGGTTACTTGGAACCGGACTTCCAGGCCATCCTGCAGGCCGTGCGCCAGGAGGGGATGCGCCTGTCGGACAGCTTGCTGCGCCGTTACCATCTGGGCCTCAAGACTCGTGGCTTCGTTATTCTGAGCGGGGTGAGCGGCAGCGGCAAGACCTGGCTGGCCGAGGCCTATGCGCGCGCGGTGGGAGCCCGGCGCCAGGTCGTGCCCGTGGCTCCAAACTGGACCACCAACGAGGACCTGCTCGGTTACCGCAGCCCGCTCGATGGCCAGTATCATGACACCCCGTTCAGCCTGTTCCTGCGCGAGGCCTCCGCCGAGGCCGAGCGTGCGGCGCACTCGGGCGAGAACCCGGTTCCCTTTCACCTTATCCTCGACGAGATGAACCTGGCGCGGGTCGAGTACTATTTCGCGCGCTTTCTCTCCCAGATGGAGATCCGCGCACGCAGCGGGGAAGGGGTGATCGAGCTCGGACCCGACGACCGGGTGACGCTGGGGAAGAACCTCTTCGTAATCGGAACGGTCAACATCGACGAGACGACCCACGGCTTCGCCGACAAGGTCTACGATCGGGCTCAGCTGATCGAAATGGAGGTGACCCGGCAGCACCTCGAGGAGGAGCTTCGGGGCGCCTCGTTCGGCGAGCCCCTGCTGGAGGTCTGGGACTGCGTGCGCTCCGTGGCTCCCTTTGGTTACCGTGTCGTGCGCGAGTTTACCGCTTATGTCAACCACGGCCAGAATCTGGGCCTCTCCGTTCAGGAGGCTGTGGACGAGCAGCTCCTGCAGAAGGTTCTACCCAAGTTTCGAGGCAGCGATCCTCGCACGGTGGAAGCACTCTCGCGCTTGCGGGCGCTGGCCGAAGCGCAGCAGTGGAAGCTGAGCCTGACCAAGCTCGACGAGATGCTTGACTGCCACGAGCGGCATGGACTTGTCAGCTTCTTCCTCCTCTGACCTCGTCTTTCGACTGAGCGACGGGACCAGGGTCGAGGCGCCGCTCGAGTGGCTTCCGGCCAGGGTGGCTGTGCCCATCGCCACCGAGCATTTGTCGCGGGTCAGATTACTCCGCGGCCCGCAGGAGCTGCCTCTTTCGGTGCGCCCTGTGGACGGGCTGCTCTCCGTTGAGGCGGACTGGCCTCGTTCGGGGCCCGGGCAGTATGAATTAAGCTGTCCCGAGCTCGGTCTCTCCTGGCGGGTCAGGGTGGACTCGCGCAAAATTTCCCCCGCCTCGCTCCAGAGCCTGGTTGAGGACCTCCAGTTCCGGCTCCTGGCCAGCCTGGGGATGACCTTGCAGCGAATGGGCGGGCTCGTGGGGGTAAAGCTGCTCCCACCCGACCGCTCCACGCTGGCGGGCGAGTTGCACCGTTTGACGCGCACCGTCGAGTTGCTCTCGGAGATCCTTCCGGCCATCGCACGCGACCCTCACGGGATGCTCGATTGCTACGGCCTCGTCGTCCCCCGCGAGCGAGCTCGGCGTCCGACGGTGGCCGGGATGCTCCAGGCGTACCGACAAGGAGGTAACTTGGATTCCAACCGCGCCCTTATCCGCCTGGAGGACAGTCGGGTCGAGCCGAACCTGGACGTGGTAGAGAATCGAATGGTTCGCACCCTGCTTGATCAGGTCCGCGCCCGGCTGCAGAGAGTCGACCGGCTAACTTCGACCAGGACGTTGCGGGAGAAGTTCCACCTGGCTGTCCTTCGCGCTCCGTTCCTGGCCGAAGTTCGTCCCCTCGCGGGGCCTCTGACGACTGTGTCGATGGTGATGCTGAAGAGGCCCCCCTATCGCGCGGCGCTGCGCTTGTTGCAGGATCTGCGTCGAGAGCCGGCGGTGGAGCTGCGTGAGCCCGCACTGCAGGCTCCTCTGGAGAACCTGCCTTACCTGTACGAGTGTTGGGGAGTCATGCAAGCGCTGGTTGTGCTCGCCGAATGCGCTGAGGAAGCTGGGTATCGAGTTTCAGCTCAGCGCTTGGTCCACTTGCAGAGAGGTGAGCCCTTCTTCCAGGTACTCCGCGACGGCCACCCGGCGCTCGTGCTCGAGGACGGACACGGCGCCCGCATCCAGGCCATTCCCCAGCGTCGCTACGCAGCGAAGACTCAGGGCCTCCACAGCCTCACATTCGCGCAGATTCCCGACCTTGCGATCGAGCGACAGGAAGCGGAGGGACGAGTCTCGGTCGTCATCCTGGACCCCAAGTACAAGCTTGACTCGGAGGAACTCGCGCCTCAGAAGGCAGACATCGACAAGATGCACGCCTACCGGGACGCCATTCGAGACGCAAACGGTCAAGCGGTCGTCCGTGCGGCGTGGATTCTGTACCCAGGGCAGACGGTCCCTTTCTGTCCGGAGGTGCAGGCATTGCGGGCAGTTCCAGGGGAAGACTGCACGCTGGACCTGAGGGAGCTCGCTCGGGGAATTCTCGGTTCCGGCTGAGCCGCGAAACAAAAGAAGGCTGTGGAGCTGGTCAGGTCGTTCCGGGGTCGAGCGGGCTAGGGGCAGATCGGCCTGGCCCGCCCCTCTTTCAAATTCCGTCCATGAACGGAGGCATCAGCCGAACCCGCGTGATCAATGTGGCGTATGGAGAACCTTTCACGGGCACCAGGTTGAGTTGAAGTGGCTCCGAGAGTTCGAATACCTCGTTGATACCCCATGGGATTGGCAAGTCCTCGTCAGGTATGATGCGGGGGACGCGGAAGCAAGCTGTCCAGGATACAGCCGCTCCTGGCATGAGCATTTGATCCGGGCCACACGTAAGGAATTCGCCGTCTTTGAACCTGTCCGGCCGCCAGTTAGGGTCCTGAAATATTTCATAGAAGTCGCCAATAGCCCCTGACGGGATGAACGATTCATGGACCGACTTGGCGCCCTGGCCTAGACTTATCGATCTGACGCCAGTTTGCTCGCCTCCGGTGTTAGCCGCCCGTACATGGACAGTGAGCAGCCACTGCTTCGTTTCCTTGCTCCACCGATAGAGGCGGGCTTCTGGAACGTCGACTTTAAGCCGGGCCCCGCTGACAGCCTGATCAGCGGGCTTGGGCAACTCGCCCTGCGCAACGGCGTCATAGAGTTCGTCGCGGTAAATCTTGACTTCCTCGGGCAGGAAGCCTTTGGTCTGGCGAGAGGTTGAGTCGTAACGGGCGTGGCAGTACAAACAGAGCCAGCAAAGATCCTGTTCGGTGGACTTAGACGGGTCGCGGTTGAGGTGTGCGAGTTGCCCCTCCTTCGGTGAACTGTCTCGGTGGATCCCCCAGCAGATTGCGCAAATGCGGCGGGCCTTTGTGATGACCACAGCTTCCGTCTTGGCGTCGGCTTTCTTCCTTCTGGCCATTTGTGCGCTGTTTCCGATCATAGTGACCCGCCAAGGGGTCTGGAGTTGCTCCAGTTCGCCTCTCAAAACCTAGGCCACCTTGGCATGCTGCTTCGCGGCTTGTTCTAAGTGTCCTAAAACCACCTGAAGCCGGCCACGCCTGGGCAGTCGGCCTGCAAGTAAGCAGCGGAAGCTCTTCAGGCTGTCTAGCTCTCCTGTTTGAAGCTCGCTAGACGCTCTTCAACCGTAACCTGGTGTCGCCGTTGGCTTCACGCAGGCGGGGAGAATCCACAGGGTCAGATTCCTAATCCTCCGGCGGCTATCAAGCCAACCCCCTTGAGGGCCGCGACCAAGAGCCCTACCGCCGCGGTAAGTTCCGCCGAGCCCTGCACTGCCTCAGTGATACCGTCAAGAGCGCGCTTAACTCGACTGGGCTTTTGCTCTTCGGGAGGCTTAGTGGCCTGCTCTGAAATTTCTTCAACAGCGTCCAACGCTAGTTCTTTCTTGTCCTCCGGCAGCGTGCTTTCGGTAAGAAGCCTGGCCAACTCGGTCAAGCTCTTTGCGAGGTCCTGATTCTGGTCCCCGATCTGCTGAACATTTTGCTGGATATGCCCGATATGAGTCCCTGTGCTGTCAATCACGACCGACGCAACAGGCCCCTGGAAGACCGCATGAGTGGTTTTTGAGGTGTTGATGCGAACATCGTGGGCGAAGTCCCGCCCAAGTGCAGTAGTAACAATAATCTGCTGGCTGCCTTCAGCCCCCCTGTTAACGCTGTCCGGGATCTCGATGAAGCCGCGCTGCTCCAAGTCGTTATTCAAGCGGGTTAGTTTCGGCAAATCCAGGTTCGGGAACTTCTTTCGAAGAACCGGTAAAAGGCTGGCGGACAGAACGGGAAGACCTGGTTTCTCTTCGTCCATGGCCTCGGCGGCGAGGATGATCTCTTTCTTGATGTCCATGTCTTGCTCAGCCATTCTTTGGCCCCTTTCAATTGTTAGATCTGTTTCAAATTTGTTGCGCTGTGCTTGCAGCCTCGGAGCCCATTCTCCCATCGCTGTCTTGAAATGCTTGTCCTCCCTAGCGCATATTTTCCATGCCTCACGCTGGGATTGGTCGGCTAGTTGTTCGGCATAGTGATAAAGCCGAAGCGCCTGACTTTCTGAAGCATAGTATACTGGGTCTTTAATCGTTTCTAGGATTAATAGCCTAGACTTTTCCAGGAATTCAATCTCGGCGTCCCACAGCTTGCCTCCATACACGCCCGAGTGTGGGGACATTCCCCGGGCAGCGACACTTCCTTTTTCTTGAATCATCCGTTTCCTAACTTCGTCGCGGAGTTCTTCCATTCTCCTTTCGAAGAACTTACTGAGAAGAGGCGGGAGGCCTGTTAAGGAAGGTGGCTCCGGCGACTCCTGGGCCTCGGTCGCTGCGTCTTGATACTCAGCAATTCCGACTTGGGTTGACTCTATGATGAAGTCAACAGTGTTCCGCTTTTCCAACTTGACTAGGCCGGCATCGTGGAGAACCTCGGCCGCCTGAATCAAATCACTCATCTCGAGTTCCGCAAAGCCGTTCTTCCGCAGGTGCAACAGGATCATGGCTCCATGTAACGCGCTGCCTGGGGCACTGCCGAGAGTAAGAAGGTGCTTAACGTCGGGCTTTCCGATTGCTGATGCACTGACTGCATCTAGAAGCGCCTGCTCCAGAGGTGCGCGAGGCTGACTCATTTAGTTTCCCTGTCTTTACTCATACGAACGATTTGGCCTCGCCCGCTCACGTGAAGCCAAGCGTCCTCTCCCAAATCGAAATGCTCGCTCGCGGTCAGTCCGCCGTAAGGATGGGGCCGGTCCCCTATCGTTACGTCATAGCTTCCGTCCTTGTTGCAGGCGGTCACCCGGCCCAAAATCCAGCCCTCATCAGGCATAAATGATTCCCCCGAAAAATTGAGTTCAAATCAAGCATACTTGGTGCGCCAGGCCCGTACCGTTTGTGGACCATTAGAGGACCGTTGGCGAACATCTATTCCCCCTGCTCGCCCGAGTGTGAGCTTTGCGCCAGCTTGAAATCCCTGAGTTGGCGCCCAACCACGATCGTCTAGTTCTACGGACTTCCTGGACGAACGAGGAGATTGGAGAGTCAACGCCCTGTTCAGCATTTGTCACCAGCGGAGTTGGAGTTAGAGTCTCAGGAAGTGGTGTAATCCGAAGTCACTCGGCACCAGTCCTGGCGTAGGTCTGTTCGATTCTAGATAGGCCTCAGAGCTCCCTTCAGGGGGTAGTGACGTCGTCACACGTTCGCTGGGACTGGTACGCGGCCAAGAGCGGCGCTGTCATCACATTCAGCGTTCAGCTTGGCCATGGACTCTTGGCTGAAGTAACGCCGACAAGTTGTCCACTCGTC
>JAANMT010000445.1_pt1 | contig 44716 bp, 39 predicted proteins | sample 7279711 | NCBI WGS metagenome assembly JAANMT01 (sample SAMN14094538, study PRJNA606508) | bioreactor metagenome | isolation source: A lab-scale SPAN reactor treating ammonium-rich wastewater day 1 | place: Ireland: Galway | collected 2017-01-16 | reverse complement strand
GGCAAAGACATCCAATCATGAGCGTGAATTAAATCAATTTTTTTATGCAAAGGTCGAGCCCGCTTGGCAACAAGTTCAGCATATTGATTAACTCGGGCATCCAGTTCCGACTGGGGTAGGGTGCGTAATTGGCTTGAGTCAATTAGATCAGCAGTCGGTGAGGGAATTATGCTCGAGGTATTTCCATAGGCACTAAACTGACCATCGACCAGGACATCGCCTGATGTCCAATCAGGATCGAAGCACTGTACCAACTTCATGTGATTCAGTCCGCCACTCACGGGGTAGGGGAGAGTAAAGAAAATTTGAGTATTTTGTGCAGACAGAGCCTTAGTCAAACCTTCACAAGCTACTCCTAAACCGCCACTATTGTGGGGCGGATACTCCCAGCCGATCATCAAAACTGTGGGTTGCTTATGCATGCTTCATAAAATTAGAACACCAGAGCAGATACTACAACAAACTCACTAACACCTATGTGAGCTCCAGATCCTATCAGTGGCTGTTATCTTCTACCATTCTCATCTTAGCTCACTATTAGCTCAGTGTGCAAGAGCAAAAGCAGAAAAACTGACGACAATAAGTAAAATAAAGAGCGTCATCCTGCAATGTAATGATAATCTCATCGCAGGCTTGGGGTGAGGAAAATTGTCTTCAGGTGAGCTCCACATTATCTTGCTTCATGACTGCAACCTGAGTATAGTGATACTATTGCTAAATATGCAGTACCCCCTCCAATCTGAGCTACCCCAAATCGCTCGTCATACTCGACAGCTAATCATTAGTATGTTGCTCCAAGCCGGCAGTGGTCATTCGGCTGGAAGTTTAAGTTTGGCTGATATTTTGACCGCTCTCTACTTTGGTCAGGGCGTCCTAAATCATCGTCCTAAACAGCCCAACTGGTCTGACCGCGACTTTGTCTTGCTTTCAAATGGCCACGTCTGTCCAGCTCTCTATGCCACCTTAGCTCAAGCAGGCTACTTAGATGGGGATGAGCTCTTCACTCTTCGTCAACTTGGCAGTCGATTACAGGGTCATCCTCACTATCGATCACTACCTGGAATTGAAAATACGTCAGGCCTACTTGGACAGGGCTTATCTCAAGCAATTGGTTTAGCCACTGCTCTCAAAATTGACAATCGGTCAAATCATGTCTTTTGTCTTACCAGCGATGGCGAGCATCAAGAGGGACAAACGTGGGAAGCCTATCTCTATGCTGGGGCCAGACAACTTAGCAACTTGACTGTCATTATTGATCGCAATCATATTCAAATTGATGGTTTTACAGAAGCAGTGTTACCCTTGCAACCTCTCAAGCATAAGTTGACCAGTTTTCGTTGGACAGTCAAAGAAGTGGATGGTCATAACTTGTCGAGTTTAGTCGATGAATTGAGGGCAAGTAAGTTAAGTGAGGAACCAACCGCAATTATTGCCCAAACAGTGGCTGGCAAAGATGTGGACTTTATGGAAGGTCTTCCAGAGTGGCATGGTCAGCCGCCTTCCCTAGTTGACTCAATTGAGGCTTTACAACAATTAAAGTCACTCAATCACAAGGTTGAGGTAGATTAAAAAAGAAAATTAGAGTAACTGCAATCATTTTTGACCTCGAAACTTCAACTGCACAGATGATCTGGATACAATCACGGCACAGTTTAGATGCGAGAAAAAAATGAGTCATGGTGGGGAATCAATCCGTAACTTGAGGTACTAATCGACATTTTAAGATGTTGGATCAAGTCAAGTATGACGACAGAGGGAGTAATCATGGCAACTAATAATCTCAATTATCCACCAGCAGTCGCACCATTTTCTAATTTACCCTTCAAATCAACTCGGGATGGAGTGGGACAAGCCTTGTTAACTCTGGGAAACGATAGTTCGGAAGTTATCGTCCTTACCGCCGACCTATCTGAATCAACTCGTTGTCACTGGTTTGCTGACCGCTTTCCTGATCGCTTTATTCAAGTCGGTGTGGCAGAACAAAACATGGCTGGACTAGGCGCGGGCTTAGCTCTGAGTGGCAAAATTCCTTTTTTAATGAGTTACGCAGTCTTTAGTCCTGGTCTCAACTGGGGTGTCATCAGACAAAGTATTTGCTACTCCAATTTGCCAGTTATCATAATTGGTGGTCACGTTGGATTGGCTACAGGACCTGACGGTGCCACTCATCAAGCTTTAGAAGATATTGCCCTAACTCGAGTTCTACCTAATCTAACAGTCATCGCCCCCGCCACGGCTGAAGAGGCCTATCAAGCGACAATTATGGCGGCACAACAATCATCACCTGTTTACATTCGAGTTTCCAAGCGAGAAACTGAGTTCACCCAATCAGCATTAGGTCGACAATTCACCCTAGGTCAAGCTCAAGTCATCCAAGACGGCTGTGACTGCACTTTAATCGGCCATGGCAATATACTTGAGTTTTTACTGCAAGCCTCTCAAAAACTGCACAAGTTTGATGTAAAATGTCGAGTTATCAACTCCCCCTCTATTAAACCACTTGATGATGACACTCTTATCAAAGCGTTTGCTGAAACCAAGGCCGTAATTGTAGCCGAGGATCATCAAAAAATTGGCGGATTGGGCTCGGCTATTGCTGAATTGGTCTCCCAACAAGGTATTGCCAAACCTTTTCAGATTATGGGAGTAGCTGATCGGTTTGGCCAATCAGGTAAAGCAGATGAGCTGTACACGGCATACGGACTTGACTCAGACGCTATTGTGGCTGAGGCTCTACGGTTGCTTGGCATGTAAATTTTGAGGTATACTGGTCGTATGCCCAACCTTCTCCCCACCTCTCATCAAGATCAACTCGATAAGGTCGCCATTATCGGCTGTGGACGAGTGGGCATGAGTGCTGCCTACTCACTCTTACATCGAGGAGTGGTCAATGAGTTGGTACTTTATGGTCGGTCAAAAAAAGATTTGGAGGGGGGAAAATTGGATCTAGAACACGGTCTAAGTTTTTTATCACCGGCGACCATAACTGCTGCAGACGATCCGTCAGCACTGATTAATTCTGACGTCATAGTTTTTACTGCTGGTGCTTCTCAACAACCTGGTGAAACACGCCTAGATTTGCTGAAAAAAAACTCAACTATTATTCAAAGAATGATACCTGATTTGGTCAAAGCAGCACCCAAAGCAGTCATACTCATGATTACTAATCCCGTTGACATTCTCACCTACCAAGCCTACCAGTTAGCTGGCATACCCAAAGGTCGAGTCTTTGGCTCAGGCACTGTCCTGGATACTGCTCGTTTTCGGTTCCATCTAAGTCAGTTTTTACATGTTAATCCTCGCAGTATTCATACTTACATCCTGGGTGAACATGGCGACTCCTCATTTCCAGTCATTTCCAGCGCCACTGTCGGCGGACAACCACTGGCCGAATTTCCTGATTTTAGTCAGGAACAAGTTCATAAGGCTTATGAAGCAGCCAGAACGGCTGCCTATACTATTATTCAGTCTAACGGAGCAACTTATTATGGTATCGGCGTTGTCATTTCCCATCTAGTCAGCGCAATTCTCAAAAATGCTCGCTCAGTGTTGCCTGTTTCAATTCCACTTCACAACTATTTTGGATTTTCTGGCGTAGCATTAAGCGTGCCTTGTATCGTAGGTCGTACTGGTGTCGAGGCAATTCTTAAACCACGACTAGACTGGGAGGAAAAACAGATGCTGGAGAAGTCAGTCAATCAGATAAAAAAACACATTCAAGTCTGACACCCTTCACACCAAAACGTACTTCTGCCACCCTGTTTGACTCTAACAATTGATTGTCTACAGTTGGGACACGGCTCACCCTCTTTACCATAAGCTCGAATTACGTCTTGATATTTGCCCGAAAAACCATCCACGTTCGTGTAGTCACTAATTGTGGCACCACCCATTTCAATTCCTAATAAAATCACCGTCCGAAGCGACCCCAACAGTTGATCTACTTCTAATTGACTCAAGGAATTTGCCGGTCTAAAGGGGGAGATTCCAGCCAAATGTAAGCCATCACAAGCATAAATGTTGCCCACCCCTGCCATAATTGTCGAGTCTAAAATAGTTTGTTTAATAGCGGTGCGTCTGTTTGACAATTTCTTTTCTAAAATCTCACCCGTTAATCGAGGATCAATCACATCCCAAGCCATATTTGACATAACCTGATCCAATTGCAGTGGATCAAAAACCCGACACCAACCAAAAACTCTTTGATCGTTAAAATAGAGTTGCGTCCCATCGTCGATCCCAAACTCAATCCGTGTGTGTTTGCTGGGCAAATCCTGTACCCAGTCGGCAGTCGGGTGACCACCGCCTACTTTGCCCTCTTGACCAAGGTGAATCAACTGTCCCGTCATTTTTAAGTGCGTCACCATCAAATAACTAGTTTCAGCAAATGACCAAACAATCATTTTGGCTCGGCGATCGATCCCTACAATCGGTCGATCAATAATCAAGGATTGATCTCCTGACCAGCTTTTTTCACGATAAATAGTCATCGACCTGAATTGTCGTTCCAACAATCTGGGTCGTAATTTCCTCACAATCGATTCAACCTCAGGCAGTTCCGGCATGACTGGTAATATAACATTAAACTGTTGTTAGCTTGAACTGACCTACACCCTACCGTCCTCCAACTTCAATAGTGGCGGAACCAAGATCATGTAGGAAAATAGCTGATTAAGCTTACTGTTTATTTTTCCACTTGCACCAAGGGGGGTAAAATAGGCTATAATGAGTTCAACCATGCTCAATACTCAGAAACTTCTCTATATTTTGCCAGATGTCGCTTTGATTGTTGAACTACTACCTGGCAAAAAACCACACTCTTTCGTCGTCCAATCCTTTCGACAAATAAATGGTCAATATATTGGTGAAGATGAATTGGTCGGTCCCAACATCGTCAAACTTTTCAGCAAACTGGAAGCAGAAACCTATCATCTTATTTTGCCCGATGAACTTTTTACCAACGCCATTGTCACCATCCAAGAAACCAACGACGTTGCTATAGCTCAATACCTGAAAGAAAAGTTACTTCCAAGTCTGGAGTTATCGATCAAAACTCACCAGATTGATACCACAGTTCTGACAACATTCAAAGGTCAATCCAAAGTCCAGCTATCTGCTGTTGAACAATCAATTTTGGCTCCCTTGCGAGCCGGAAGCTCTTTCTCTAAAGTCAAAATTTCGGCCATTTCACCCTTATCCTGGACAGTAAAGTCTTTAATTTCACTTGAACCATCAATAAGTGTGCTACAACTCGGTGAACAGCTTTATGTAGCACTTCACTACATTGGTGTCGACCAATCACTTCAAGCCGCCATCGGTGAAGTGGAAGTAATTGCAGAAACGATTCGCACCCTAAAAGGTGGTGAACCAAATATTCAAACCATCTATCTTTTTTCTAACTCCTTGGTTGAGGAAAAACTTAAGGAGCTTTTAAGTGACTCGTTGCCAATCCAACAACTCGCCTCATTGCGCGACGACAACGACCAACTGCCTTCCTATGTGAAAGAAATTGTCGAAACTGGACTAAAAACATTGTCGATCTCTGACTACCCCATTCCCAAGTTTGAGCTAGGACCAGCTACCGCCACCGAACTAGCTGAATATACCAACCCCGAGACGTTCACTCAAACCAAGGGTGAAGAGGGAGAAGATGACGATCAAGATCAAGAAGCCCTTCCAGAACCTCATAAACCTGATTTATTAAGTCCAGCCCAAGCTGCTGTTTTACCAGCCACATTTGGTGATGAAGCAGAGTCAGCTGATGAGAAAACTCAAGACGCAGAGCTATCGTCCAACCAACCCTCAGATATCCAAAGTGAAACAACCCCGGCACTTGATTCTGATTCAACCCATGTGATAAGCTCATCACCAAAGAAGATTGATTTATCCGTTACAGAGGAAAATAGTATCATATCAAGCAACTCAATCAGAGAGGACTCTGCCATGCCCCCCGAAACAAATCCCACAACTCAAGAAACTCAGCCTCAAACTGCCACACCACCACCTACAGCTGTTGATGAAAGAGTTGATCTGACTCAATTTGTCCCAGCTACTCCCCCTCCTTCAACAACCGCTGGCCAGGTCAGTCCTCAGGTCGCAGTTGCCACCCCAGCAAGTGTGGTACCACCTACTACTACCATCCCCACTAAACCAAAACCTATTAAAAATCAAACAGGAGTCTCGTCTATGATGAAAATGATTATTGTCATCGTCATTGCTTTTATTGTTACCGTCAGCATCGGACTTGGTGCTGGCTACTTTTTTCTGAATCGTTCAGGAGGAGAAAGCTCTACGCCTACTCCTACCCCCACACCAGAAGTTGCTGTTGTTACTCCAACTGCAGAACCCACTCCAACTCTAGCTCCAGTTGATCCCTCTACGGTGAGCGTGCTAGTGATCAATGCCACCACTAAAGCTGGTTACGCCGGTCAAATCAGTGCCAAGCTAAATGAAGCTGGTTTCACCGAGACAAGTACTGGCAATGCCAAAGGTGAGTACGCCACTGCCTCAGCCAACTTGGTGATGATGCCCGAAGAAGATCCTGGTTTAGTGTCATCCCTAAGTACCGCCACAGGCTTATCCTTGACTTTTTCTAAGGAGGGTCTAACCACAGAAGACCCTAAGGGAGCTTATGAAGCAGTTATCGTGTTGACTCAATAAAAATCTCGATTATAATCCAGGCTGGTCTCGTTCAGTTCGATGGAGACCAGCTTGTTTATTTACATTAGAAATCAATTTCAGTCTTATACCAATTTTATGGCCGTCGGTCCACACGTTTCTATCAGTCCTGAAATAGTTACTTACTGGGGTAGCTTACCTGTCACCAACTCCATGGTTACTAGCTTAGTCGTATCTGGTTTAATATTGTTAGTGGTCGTTTGGTTTCGTGTCATGTTTTCAGCTAAGTCAAATCGACCCAAAGGCATCCAAAATATCTTAGAATGGATGATCGAGTCTTTATACAACTTAGTCTACACTACCTCTGGAGACGCTAAAAGAGCTCGTTTGTTTTTTCCAATAATTGCTAGCTTTTTTATTCTGATTCTTTTTAACAACTGGTTTGGATTGGTGCCGATTGTGGGTAATGTGGTAGTACCAGTACCGCAGCATGAAGAAAAACAAGCTGGAGATACCACGCAACTATTACCAAAACTACTCCAAGTGGCAGATACTTATGCCACTAATGAGGCAGAGCCAATTGAGAAAGCAGAAACAAGTGTTAGTGAAGATCAGGTAAGCCAAGATGAAGGAGTCGCTCACAAAGCAACAACCGTTTCCTTATTTCGTCCTGGTACAGCTGATTTGAACATGACCTTAGCTTTGGCTATTTTCTCGATCATGGCCGTCCAGTTTTGGGGTGTCAAGTTTTTAAACCTAGCCTACTTCAAGAAATTTATTAACTTTTCCAGTCCGATCAACTTTTTTGTAGGTATCCTAGAATTAATTTCTGAGTTTGCCAAAATTATTTCTTTTGCTTTTAGGTTATTTGGTAATATTTTTGCTGGCGAGGTCTTGCTGGTGGTGATTACTTTTTTAACTTTACTATTAATCCCGGTGCCATTTTATGGATTAGAAATTTTTGTCGGGTTTATTCAAGCTTTAGTCTTTGCCATGTTATCTCTAGTGTTCTTTAATATGGCGACGCATAAACATTAATAGCGCTAGTCTGTCATACTGAGCCAACAAACAAAACAAGCAGTCCTGATCTTGTTTCAGGATTCCACAGAGGAAATTGGTTCTAATTATGATAGACAACTCTGGAAACTTGACAAAAAAATTGTTAATCATCAACCAACACATGCTCGAGTAAGTCAACAGTAGTAGTAAAATTTAGTAACAAGGAGAAAACATATGACACCAGAATTCGCTGTAGCCTTTGTCATGGGCATAGGAACCATTAGTCCTGGAATTGCTATTGGCTTGATGACCTCGGCTGGTCTAACTGCTATAGGTCGTAATCCAGAAGCCGCATCAAAAATTCAAACCAACATGATCTTGGGTATCGCTTTTGCAGAAGCTATTGCCATTTACGCTTTAGTGGTGGCATTAATTCTCAAATTCGTTTAATCAAGCTGTAAGTGATTATCCTGAAATTAGTTCAGGATCCTGTTGAGAGCGTCATTAAATCTCATCATGCTGTCCCGACAATATCGGGATTAGCATCTGGCGAGAATACTAATGATGCTGAACCGAGGAACGGAGCGGAAAGTCCTGAACTTGTTTCAGAGGCAGGAGTTGATTCGGCATCTAACAAGGGCTAAAACAGCTCTAATGTCTATCGGTGAATTGATTAAGAAATCAACATCAAGTTAAAGTACACAATGAATACAACTTGAAGGGAGAAATATGGAAATTCTTTTTCCGCAAATACTATTTTATTTAATTAACTTTTCAGTCATGGTGGGTGTTTTGAGCTTCTTGCTTTACAAACCATTGCTAAAAATGTTTGATGAAAGAGCGAAAAGAATAGAGGAGGGACAAAAGGCCGCCACCGAGGCTATGGAAGGTCAAGCCCAAATATCTCAACTTAAAATAGATACTCAAAAGAAACTAGATAAAGATGCCGCCAAAATTATGGAAGCTGCGGTCAAAGAAGCCGAGATTGAAAAAGCTCGAATACTGGCTGCCGCTCAAGAGGAGGCTAGCCTTATCATGACCAACTTACAACAAAAATGGCAAGTTGAACAAGCTAGTCGCGTTAAAGCTATGCACGAAGATCTAATTAGAGCCGTAGTCATGGCCACTGAGGAAATTATTCAACTTAAGCTAAAACAGGTTGATCAACAAACTTTAGTTGAAGATGAACTAGATAAAGCCCTCCAACAACTTAGAGCATAATCACAAAAACTTGATCCAAAACAATACTTAACAAAAAAACAACCATGTGGTGACTAATATTATGTTAAATCCAAAACCAACTGTCACTATTATTACCGCCCAACCGCTGAAAGGCGAACAAAAAAAGTCGATTACCAAATTGCTGGAAAGCAAACTTGGTCGCGACGTTCAAGTTGTAGAGCAAGTTGATGCCGATGTGTTGGGTGGGGTTTTAGTCAAAATTGGTGATCAAACCTTTGATGCCTCTGTGGCTGGTAAACTCGAAAAAATCGAATCTCAACTACCAGAGCTTCAAATTGTCAGTCCCGTCGAACTCAGTGCTCAAAAAACTCAAAGGGTTGAGAATAAAATCAAACAACTTTTTGGTCCATCTGTTAGCATCAATATTATGTTAGATCCAAATTTAATTGGTGGGATTCAAGTTAGATTTGGGTCGCAGGAATATGACAGCTCAATTAGAACTAAGCTAGAAAAACTCCACCTACATTTAGCTCAAACCATGACCGTTGAATCGTAATGGTGTTGGCAAAATACGACTTAATAATAAGTAACCAGCAATTGTCTATCAACCAAATACCAAAAGCCAGTCACTAGCTACTCTAGATCATAAACTAGCAACCAGTAACCATTAACTTGCAACTAGAAACTAACGACTAGAAGCCATCAACCAGAAACCAGTCACTAACAACCAGAAAGTTACCTATGAAATCAAACAACTTCTCCTCTTCACTATCTGAACTAATTAAATCAGCCAACTTAACCCCAACCCCAGAATCAGTAGGTACCGTCGTGTCTTATGGTGATGGTGTGTTAGACGTCAGAGGACTAGAGGAAATCCAAGCTGGAGAACTGGTTGATTTAGGTCAAGGCACATTTGGTCTGGCTCTTAATCTAAAGGCTGATGGAGTAGGAATTGTGGTGTTAGGTGAAGCCAGTTACGTCACAACCGGTATGACAGTTAAAAGAACTGGTCGAGTGTTATCCATTGGCGTGGCAGATGAAGTAATTGGGCGAACACTTGATCCCTTAGGTCGAGCCCTTGATGGCAAAACACAGTTATCAGTTAAAAAATTCATGCCATTAGAAAGAGTAGCACCAGGTGTCATGTCTAGACAATCGGTCACACAACCCTTGCAAACAGGTATCAAAGCCGTTGACGCCATGATTCCCATTGGTCGCGGTCAGCGGGAATTGATTATTGGAGACCGAGCAACAGGTAAAACGGCTATTTCTCTGGGCACAATTCTCAATCAGGCTGATCAAGATATAATTTGTATTTATGTGAGTATTGGACAAAAGCGAGCCGCGCTGGCACAGATCACTCAACTCCTCCAAGCCAGAAACGCTCTCGATTACACTACAATCATTGCTGCCACCGCCTCAGACAGCGCGGCGCTCCAATTTCTAGCTCCTTATGCCGGCCAGGCCGTAGCTGAGTACTTTCTCGATCAAGGAAAGGATGTCTTAATTATTTTTGATGACTTAAGTAAGCACGCCCAGGCCTATCGAGAAGTTTCATTATTATTGAGACGCCCCTCAGGCCGTGAAGCCTATCCTGGAGATGTTTTTTACCTCCACTCCCGACTCTTGGAGAGAGCTTGTCGACTGAATCCTGACCATGGTGGCGGATCTATTACTGCACTACCCATCATTGAAACTCAAGCCAATGATGTATCAGCGTTTATTCCTACCAACGTCATCAGTATTACTGACGGTCAAATTTACCTAGAAACCAACTTATTTAATGCTGGCATGAAGCCAGCAATCAATGTCGGTCTGTCAGTATCTCGGGTCGGGTCGGCAGCTCAACGGAAAGCTATGAAACAAGTGGCTGGTACTATGAAACTCAACTTGGCTCAGTACCGTGAGTTGGAGGCTTTTTCTCAATTTAGCTCTGATCTTGATGAGCGTACCAAAGCCCAATTAGATCGTGGTACGCGAGTTAATGAAATTCTCAAGCAGGGCTGGGACACTCCCTTAAACGTCAGTGAACAAGTGGTGGTGGTTTTTGCTGCCGTCAATGGCATGCTGGACTCTGTTCGAGTTGAGTCAATTACAGCATGGGAAAAACAATTTTTAGAATACATGCGTACCACTCATCGTAAACTTCTGACTGAAATTGACAGTGGTGAAAAAATGTCAGAAAAACTAGAAGAGCAACTGACTTCAGCTATCAAGAGTTTTAATGATTTGCATCCTGAGTTTGCTATCCAAACCAGCGAGTAAATCTACCTCCTACAACCACCAGCCAGTCATCAGTCACCACCAACCACCAACCAAAATCCAGTCACTAGCAACCAGCAACCAGTCATGGCCAACACATCTAGACAAATTATCCAGCGCATCCGCACTGCTCAAAGTATTAGTAAAATTACTCGAGCTATGGAAATGGTATCCGCCAGCAAAATGCGTCGGGCTCAAGACAGAGCTCTGTCTGCTCGGCCCTACGAAATGGCCTTACGCTCAGCCCTCAGTATGGTGGCGGCTCAAACTGATGAATCACTTCATCCATTGCTTAGCAAAAGAACCAGTGGCACCCCGATTGCCCTGATTGTGGGTACTGATCGGGGTTTGTGTGGTAGCTTAAACCAAAATTTATTTCGAGAAGTATCGCTCTGGCATGCTTCAAATCCCCATGGTCAAGCTGTAGCAGTTGGCAAAAAAGCGGCCGCATTGTGTAGTTTTTTTGGAGTGGAATTGTTTGCCAAGTTTAGTGACCTACCTGATGCTGTAACTACAGCTGACATAACACCTATCAGTACTTTACTGATTGATCGTTTCTTAGATCAGGAGTTTCGCTCTGTTTCAGTTTTTTATATGGACTTTGTCAATACTTTGACCCAGAAACCCTTTACTTTATCTTTGTTACCCCTTGCAGACCTTGAGAACAACGATGAGGCGACCTTAACCACCCCTTCGCAAAGTGAATACTTATTTGAACCAAATCCAAAAATGATTCTCGACCGCTTACTGCCTTACTATGTGGAAAATACTATTTATCAATCATTTTTGGAAGCTCGAGCTAGTGAACACTCGGCTCGCATGGTAACCATGAAAAATGCCAGCCAGAATGCCAATGAATTAGTGGCTGATTTGAAACTTGTCTTTAATAAACAACGCCAAGCGAGTATCACCAACGAGCTGCTGGACATTTCTACAGCCATGGCGTCTTTATCGTAACAGTACTGAGGAATAAATCATTATGTCTAAAAATACCGGTCACATTACCCAAATTATTGGTCCCGTCGTGGACATCGAGTTTGTTGATCACCTACCTAAAATTTATTCCGCCCTGGTTTTAGAGAAAAAAGACGAGCAAAAACTTTACTTTGAAGTTGAACAACAGCTATCACCGACAGTAGTGCGAACCATTGCTTTGGGCTCCACCGATGGACTGCAGCGAGGTATTGAGGTCATTGATACTGGTAGCCCAATTTCAGTACCAGTCGGTGAAGAAACCCTGGGTCGCTTGTTTAATGTGGTCGGGGAAATTATTGATAACGGCAAACCCATCAAGGCTAAACAAACCTCACCGATTCACAAACCTGCTCCAGTATTAACCGATCAAGAAACCCAGGCTGAAATGCTTGAAACTGGCATTAAAGTGATCGACCTCATCTGTCCTTTTGCTAAAGGTGGTAAAGTGGGGGCTTTTGGTGGGGCAGGTGTGGGTAAAACTGTTATCATCCAAGAGTTAATTCGCAATATTGCTGAAGAACACCAAGGTCATTCGGTCTTTGCTGGAGTAGGGGAGAGAACTAGAGAAGGCAATGATTTATACAATGAAATGAAGGACTCTGGCGTATTGGCTAGTACGGTCATGTGTTTTGGTCAGATGAATGAACCGCCAGGCAGTCGATTGCGAGTAGCCCTCACTGCTTTGACTATGGCTGAGTACTTTAGAGATGACCAGGGCGAAGATGTGCTGTTATTTATTGACAATATTTATCGGTTTAGTCAGGCAGGAGCGGAAGTGTCGGCGCTACTGGGTCGTATTCCCTCTGCGGTGGGTTACCAACCAAACTTGGCAACGGAAATGGGTGCTTTACAAGAAAGAATTACTTCGACGAAAAAAGGCTCAATCACTTCATTTCAAGCTATTTATGTGCCAGCTGACGACTACACCGATCCGGCACCTGCTACCACTTTTGCCCACATTGACTCGACAATTTCTTTGGAACGAAGGCTAGCAGAGCAGGCGATCTATCCAGCTGTTGATCCTTTAGTCTCGTCGTCCAAGATTTTGTCACCAGAGATTGTTGGTGAAGAGCATTATCGGGTTGCTAGAGGTGTTCAACAAATTTTGCAAAGATACAAAGAACTCCAGGACATTATCGCCATCTTAGGTATCGATGAGCTCTCTGAAGAAGATAAGCTAGTCGTTTCGCGTGCCAGACGTGTCCAAAAGTTTCTGTCTCAACCATTCTTTGTGGCAGAACAGTTTACTGGTTCTGCTGGCAAGTATGTCCCAATTGCTGAAACAATTCGCGGCTTTAGTGAAATTCTAGAGGGTAAACATGACTCATTACCTGAACAAGCTTTTTATATGGTTGGTTCAATTGATGAAGTGATTGCCAAGAGTCAAGAGGAGAAGAAGTAACTGCCAATCATTAATCGACTATGTCCAAATTGCAACTAACCGTCGTTTCCCAAGAACGTCAACTGCTCCAAGAACAGGTGGATTCGGTTACGGCACCAGCTTCGGATGGAGAAGTAACCATCCTGCCTGAGCATATCTCACTGGTCACTACTCTAGATCCAGGTGAATTGATTTATAGAAGCAATGGTAGTGAATCAAGTATAGTCGTCTCCAATGGCTTTTTAACCGTGGGAAGCAATAATCAAGTCATCGTCATGGTAGATAGCGCTGTCCATGCCAGAGAAATTTCACTCAAGAAATCTCAGGAGGCCATTGAAGCTGCTCAGTCGGCTATCACCATTTCTCGTAGTCGTCAGGAGTTGTTGCTTGCTGAAGCCGCTTTGAAAAGAGCTCTCTTGGAAGTTCGAGTTGCCGAGCGATCGGCTAGAGTTAGAGGTTAACTTCCGCTTGCATCAGCACTAACTTCAAGTATACTTAACAACCATCTATGAACACACCCGTCACTGATCAAACTATCCGCGACCAAGTCGAACTGACTGAAGCTGGTGTTCAGGAACTCCAAAATGAACTGACCGAGCTAGAGGAAATCAAACTTCCTGAGGCCGTGACTAGAGTGGCTATAGCTCGTGATCACGGTGATCTATCAGAAAACGCTGAGTATCACAGTGCTCGAGTAGATAAGGAACTGATTGAAACCAGAATTTCCCAGATTAATGATATTTTATCTAAAGCTGTGGTGGTCAAGTCAACCAAATCACACGTGGTGGTTGGCATGGGCTCTGTTGTCACCATTCAGAAAAAAGGTAGCAAAAAAACTCAGACAATCACCATGGTGGGCGAGTTTGAAGCCGATCCAGTTCAGGGCAAAATTTCTAGCGCATCACCCTTAGGCAAAGCCCTTCTCAAGAAAAAAGTCGGTGACGAAGTTACCTTCACTGCTCCCTCCGGCGAGTTCCACTACTCGATTTTGGATATTAAGTAATTTTCATTTTTTTTGACTAGTCAACCTAAACACAATCCCTTTCCCGTCATCCTGAACTTGTTTCAGGGTCCCATTGGCGAAATCGTTGGCGTTTTTCCGAATCAAGTTTTGTTTCAGCATCTCGGAATTATTGCTTGCTTATTGTCATCATTCCGGATTCAATCCGGAATCTCAAAATTTCCTTTGGCTGAAGAAACCTATTTCCTCACCCTCTCCTGAATTATTTTTGGTAAGATACACTCATGTCCCGAATTGACACTACTCGCCAAGCGAAAATTGACAAACGTCGCCAACTGGAAGATTTAGGTGTAAATGTGCATCCCCATCAATTTGAAAAAAAGCAGTCAATTGTTCAAGCTCGAGAAAGATCAGGTCGGAAAGTCCAAACCGCCGGTCGCATAACCAGTCTCCGACCTCATGGCAAACTAACCTTTGCCACTCTGACTGACCAAACTGCCAGTATTCAACTCATGTTTCGTCAGGAATTACTGGCTGACTTTTTCCCCCAACTATCACTACTTGATGTTGGTGATTTTCTGGGTGTAACTGGTCACGTTCAACCCAGCCAAACCGGAGAAGTTAGCATCATGGTCGAAAAAGCAACGGTACTGGGCAAAGCTCTCCGACCGCTACCCAGCATCTGGAACGCCGCTGAGGACAAAGAAGTTCGTTTTCGAAAACGCTATCTGGATCTACTTATCAATCCAGAAACTAAACGAGTGATTGATGCCCGTTGGAAAATTGTGAGTGAACTGAGAAGGTTTTTACAAGATCAGTACGGCTTTACTGAAGTTGAAACTCCAGTTTTTCAGCCCCTCTATGGTGGTACGAACGCTAAACCTTTTTCTACTCATATGAATGCTCTGGACACTGACTTTTTTTTGAGACTGGCTCCCGAGCTTTACTTGAAACGCCTACTTGTGGGTGGCTACGAAAGAATCTTTGAAATTGCTCGTAACTTCCGCAACGAGGGTATTGATCAAACCCATCAGCCGGAATTCACCATGATTGAGTGGTATGAGGCATATGTCGATTACCAGCGGATGATAGATGTGGCAGAAGCGGTTCTGAAACATCTGGCCATGACTGTCAATGGTAGCCTTGAGCTGAAAATCGACGTGCATCAGGTTGACCTGTCACCAGCTTGGCCTCGAGTGACCATGAAGGATGCCATTCAGCAACACTTAGGTTGGAAGTTTGATGATCAAAATGACAACTGGTTGGTTAAATACTTAACTGACAATAAACTCGAATTAATTGGCGAGTTTACCAGAGGCAAAGCTCTGTTTGTGATTTTTGACAAACAAGTGACACCCCATTTGATTGACCCCATCTGGATCATTGACTATCCCCGAGACGTCTCACCCTTGGCTAAACAACATCGTCTCAATCCTGAGCTAGCCGAAAGATTTGAGCTGTACATGGGTGGCAAAGAAATTGCTGATGGTTGGAGCGAGATTACCGATCCTCTTGATCAGCGGTCGATATTTGAAAACGAACAAACTAGGATGAGGGCAGGGGACAGTGAGGCTCACCCCATGGATGAAGATTTTTTAGAAGCGATGGAGTATGGAGTGCCACCTCTGGGTGGCATTGGTATCGGTATTGATCGCTTGGTAATGCTGTTAACCAACACGTGGAGCATCAGGGAGGTGATTGCTTTCCCTACGCTACGACCACTGCAACCCTTCCATGCCCCCGCTGCCAAAAATATTGCAAGTCGAGAGGCCAACAGCACTGAAGACCGTCACTACGACTCACCTAATGGTATCAGCCATACCAAACCTGGTTTAGCATCTAGTACAGAGAGTTGTCATTCCGAACTTAATCGGAAATCTCAAAACCTTCCTCCCCGCCAGTCGACAATTAACCTAATGCAGACTCACATCAAAAACGAAGCCCTGAGAAAACACGTCATGATGGTGGCGAATGTAATGGAAGGCTACGCCAAAAAGCTTAATCAAGACGTTGAGCTTTGGTACGCCACTGGCCTACTACACGATCTGGACTGGGAAGAATTCCCCAATGAACATCCTAACAAGGCTATCGCCGAGTGGCTATCCGATTATCCCAAAGAACTCAAACAAGCAGTGGCCGCTCATGCCCCTGGTCGTACCGGTCAAGACCCCATCAGCACTTTGGACAAATACTTGTTTGCCTGCGACGAGCTGAGCGGCTTTATCAACGCTTACGCCTTGATGCGTCCAGAGGGACTAGTAGGGATGAAAGCTGCCTCAGTCAAAAAGAAACTTAAAGATAAATCTTTTGCCGCTAACGTTAGTCGTGAGGATATTCAAATGGGTTTTGATCTGATCGGTGGCGAACCTACAGACCATATCGCATTTTTAATCAGTGCTTTTGAATAGATGTAGCCAAAATATCACGTCACCCGGAACTTATTTCAATATCTTCCAACTCTTAAGGCTAATAACCACGTTTGACTGCCAGCAACCACAATCAATTAACAGATGAAAATACCACCTTCTCGCCTCCTAATTTTGTTTTTACCCTTGAGCGCCATTGCTCTCGCCACCTATCTCGTCCTCTACTGGCTCAATCAACCCCAACCCACCTTTGATCAGATTCCCCAGATCACTCCTTCTCCCGTCCAATCTCAACCCTGTGCTGGCACAGAGCAGTCCGCCCTTCAACGTTGTTGCCAAGAGTGGGCTGATCTTCACAACCTGATGACAATTCAGTGTGTAGGCGAGTGGTATCTGGAGTCTGGCAACTGTGCCTTTCAGTGTTCAACTAGTGATGCTGTTAATGAGCTTACTCCTCAATAATTTTCCTTTCGATTGGAGCCTTATCTTGTTATATAATCATCCTAGTTTCTGAGCGGGCCCGTAGCTCAGTCGGTTAGAGCGACAGCCTTTTAAGCTGTGCGTCCTGGGTTCGAGTCCCAGCGGGCTCACTTGACAAATACACCTATCATTTTTAAACAAATAAAACGCACCAATGCATATCAATCAGAGTATTGATCGGCTCGACACTTGGCAAAGGTTTTGGACTGTAAGGAGTACCTAAATTTTGAAACTGTTATAAAAAAGGTCAAAGAAGCGTGTAAAAATAGCGTTCAATCAATTAAATATCATTTCGGTGATGTCACCGATATGATCGAAATTGATAAAACTGCATCAATGTCCGTATAAGACACTCATCTCTCCAGATACGCCTACTACTTAGTCCTGCAAAATACCAATCCTTAAAATTGATTGTCTTGATTTCATTCGTCGTATGCTGTGACCTTATGCTACACTGAATAACCTATGTTTCCGATCTTACTAGCTCCATATTTCCTTGCCATATTCGTTGCTCACACTCTTAATCCCTGGTTGTTGCCCTGTGTTGCACACGTCACTGAACGAAGTTGTAAAAGAGACTACAGATGCCAACCTTATTCCCTTTGGCGGTCATCTCGTTATGACAATAGGGGTGTGCCTACTGTATCTTTTCGGTTTTCATTCTGTAATTCAATTGATACTTCAAAACAAGCTGAGAAAATGACATTCGTATTTCGTTGCCAAGAGTCCGGGGGGACAGTAATGGGCTCAGAGTGTGACTGTCAAAACTCCAGTGACAAACGTATATTTGCTAACAAAAAATGGTCAATTTCCGACTACGGGTGTTTATCACTTGAAGAAATTTGTTCCTTATCAAACGAGAAGATAGAACAGCTGAGCTTTCATGAAAAAAATACAGTCCGAACATTCTATCCAAATAATAATGACGAAGAAAATATTTTGGTATCTCCAACTCCTACTTCAGGTTGGTCTCTGATTCCGCTGACACCAACATCTACTGCCACACCAACCCTCATTATCAGCAGTACACCTCAACCGAGTCTTACCCCCACAGAAACTCCGTCACTAATACCAACCATTCTTACGCAACCTACACTGACTCCCTCTGAGTCTAACATTACTGAAACTATTCAAACGTACAAAATTACAAATTCTCCAAATCAGATCACCTTTCTTATTAATTTAGCAACTGCCTCATCATCATTTAGCAGTAGTTCTCTACAAGCCGAATTCACTGATCCCAGATGGAGAACAATCAACATCGCCAATCACTTGGATCCTGGCATTTACTTTGTAATCGAAAGAGCCTATCAACTTTTGCGACTTAATTCACCTTCTAACATTGAGGGTACATGGACACTACGAATTAGAGCACCACTTGGAATGGAGTACCTAGTACACACCATGCAGTTTTAACTAGTTCTGAAGCTTGAGCCAAAGATTGCCAACACATTTACAAAAAATCGTATATACTACTGCATGAAAAGCATCAAGGTAGCCAGCAACTACTGAGGCTGTCTGGGGTCAAAAACCAGATCGGGTATGCCCGTTACAGCTGGAATTAAGTTGTCAGAGGTGGCACCTTCTAGTCGAGACATCGACAGAACCTCTTGAGAGTATCACGTGTGTGGTATTTTCAAGAGGTTTTTTGTATTAAGCATTAAAGGAGGAAAAATATGTTAGACATAAAATTTATTCAGGGTAACGCCGATCAAGTTAAGCAAGCTTGTCGCGACAAGCAACTCGATGAAAAAGTAGTCGATCAATTACTAAAAATCGATCAAAAACGTCGCGAGATTCAGGGTCAAGTTGATGACTTGCGAGCCCAAAGTAACAGTCAGGCAGAGAAAATCAAGGCGATGATTCAAGCTGGTAATAAACCGAGCGATCAAGATAAAGAAACCGGTAAGGCAATAAAGGATCAACTCAAAATCCTTGAGCCCCAACAAGTGGAAATTGAACAACAGTTTCGACAACTCATGTACCAAATTCCCAATATCCCCGCAAGTGATGTGCCAGTGGGACCAGATGAATCAGGCAATCAAATAGTGCGTCAAGTCGGAGACAAACCCAATTTTAACTTCCAACCCAAACCACACCATGAGCTAATGACCAACTTGGGTTGGGTAGACATGGAGCGGGGTGTCAAAATTGGTGGCTTTAGAGGTTACTTTCTCAAAGGCGAGGGGTTATTGCTGGAACAAGCCTTGATGCGAGTTGCTCTAGATCGCCTCATCAAAGCAGGCTTTACCCCCATGTCGGTACCGGTACTGGTCAATGAAGAATCTATGTGGGGTACCGGCTATTTCCCTTGGGGCACCGAAGATCATTACAAAACTCAAGACAACCAGTTCTTGACCGGCACAGCCGAGGTAGCACTCACAGCTTACTACACTGGCGAGACACTGCGAGAGAAAGATCTGCCTATCAAGCTCTGCGGTATCTCACCCTGCTTTCGTCGAGAGATTGGTGCTCATGGCAAAGATACTCAAGGCATTATTCGAGTTCACCAATTTACCAAAGTTGAGCAAGTGGTGTTGACCGTCGCCAATGAGGAAATCACCAGAGAGTGGCATGAGAAAATGGTCAAACTGGTCGAAGATCTGCTTCAAGATCTAGAGCTATCTTATCAAGTACTACTCATGTGCACTGGTGACATGGGAGCTGGACAGAGAAAAAAATATGATATTGAAACCTGGTTCCCCGCTCAAAAAAAATATCGTGAGACACACTCGGCTAGTTATTTCAACGACTTTCAATCAAGAAGGCTTGGTATTCGCTATGCCGCCAAAGACGGCACTACCAAGTTTGCCTATACTCTCAATAACACTATGGCAGCCTCACCGCGTCTCTTGGCTGCGATTGTGGAAAATTATCAACAAGAAGATGGCTCTGTAGCTATACCCAAGTTACTCAAATAACCACTGAGAATCATAAGTTTGTTACTCTGTGCTATAGTTCTGGACGTTCTTAATTACGAATTCTCCCAAGCTTTCTTTATCAAGATCTAGTAAGCACAAGTTATACAAATCAGTTTCTATTGCAACCGCCAAAGACCATTTTTCTGGGTTGCTAGTGGCAGTAAAAGAATCCGTTTTTTGAACTGTCTTCAAATAACTATGTGCAAAATCCCTGCAAAGATCCTGTTTGGTCAAATATGTTCTTCCATCTCCTAAATAATCGTCAACATATACAGCACCCAAAAACAACAAAATTGAAATTAGAAGAACACCAGTAACTAATACTAATGTAATTTTCTTTTTGTGATCACTTATCATTTCACGTTGATATTCTATCAGCAAAATTTTAAATCATGTTTGTTTGAATTGTCGACATAAAAAACAACCATATAACATTTGACAAACCTTAGGTTTTTATCTATACTAACCGTATGTTAATCCCAACCAAATACAACACTCGCTCTGTAACTGAGCTACGAGAAGATGTCATTGGAGTCTTGCGCGATGCCAGTGACCAAGGATATGTGTATGTCACACATCACTCTAAGCCACATGCTGTGATTATGGACATTGAAGCTTTTTCATCCATTCAAGAAAGACTGGAAGATTTACAGGATGAGGTAGATGCGGCTATTTTGGCTCAAACTCCTGTTGGTAAGCTTTATGCTCTGGAAGAGGTCATGAAAGAGTATGAATAACATTGCTTTCACTACTTCAGCTAAGAAAGATATTAGAAAACTAGCCTCCACCGACCGCACTCAGGTCTTTACCAAACTCCGACAGTTGACACATCCTTTTCCAGATCATCTGAACATTAAATACCTAGCAAATTCTGAAGGTTACTATCGTCTGAGAGTGGATATGGTGAGAGTGATTTTTTTTATTCATCCCACCTCGAAAGACATTGTCATCCGACATGTTGGCTATCGAGGGAAAATATATCGTAAGCTCTGAGGTTTTATTGATATGCCTTTTTCAAACATCTCTTATGTTGACCCAGTCAATACAGCATGACAAATCCTTAATTGTCTGCCATAATCAGCCCCTATGTTTAAGATCCTAACTTCTCTGTTTGACGAAAATAAAAAGGCCTTGGGACGTTACCAAAAGGTAGTTGATCAAATCAACCAACTCGAATCTCACACCCAGTCTTTAACTGACAAACAGCTAGTCGCCAAGACTGCTGAGTTTAAAACTATCATCGAATCAAATCGCCTGCAGAACATAACCGACTCACAGACTCTAAAACAACTCCTCCCGGAAGCCTTTGCTGTGGTCAGAGAAACCAGTCGACGGGTAATTGGCCTCAGGCACTTTGATGTCCAACTCATGGCAGGCATTGCCCTACATGAGGGCAGCATCACCGAACAAAGGACAGGTGAGGGGAAAACCCTGACTGTCACAGCCCCAATTTATCTTAACGCACTGTTAGGTAAAGGCGTCCATCTAGTAACTGTTAATGACTACTTAGCAGAAATTGGGGCAGGCTGGATGGCACCCATTTATCACTTCCTTGGATTATCGACAGCCAACATTGGTCATGACAAATCTGGTCTTTACGACCCTGATTTTACCGGACCCGACCGAGGTGATGAGAGACTGGAGCACTTTCGACCAATTACTCGCCAAGCTGCCTACGCTGCCGATATTACTTACGGCACAAACAACGAGTTTGGTTTTGACTACCTACGAGACAACATGGTGCAAAGCCTAGAACAAATGGCACAACGACCAGACAACGGTCATCACTTTGCCATTGTCGATGAGGCTGACTCAATTCTGATTGATGAGGCTCGTACACCCTTAATCATTTCTGCTCCCGACACCGAACCCACCAAACAGTACTACGACTACGCTAAGATGGTAACTTCATTAGGCAAAGACACCGACTACACTCTGGACGAAAAAGCGCGCTCGGTGACCCTAACCGATCTCGGAGTCAAGCGATTGGAACAAAAACTGGGTGTCAGCAATCTTTATGAAGAAAAGTTTGACACCATTCACCATGTCGAGTCGGCTCTAAAAGCCCTCACCCTGTTTCATCGTGATAAAGAGTACATCGTTCGAGAAAATCAAGTTATTATTGTTGATGAGCATACTGGGCGACTTATGTATGGCAGGCGTTACTCCGACGGTCTCCATCAAGCAATTGAAGCTAAAGAAAATGTACCGATCCAACAAGAATCACGCACGCTGGCGACAGTATCACTCCAAAACTACTTTAGGCTTTACAAAAAACTGTCTGGAATGACTGGTACGGCAGCGACCGAGGCAGAAGAGTTTAGGAAGATTTACAACGTGGATGTGGTGGCAGTGCCGACGAACGTCCCGACTGTGCGTCAAGATAAAGCCGATATAGTTTATAAAACCACCGCCGCTAAGTATTCGGCCATCACCAAAGAAGTTGAGCGCATTCATGACCTAGGGCAACCAATTTTAATTGGTACCAGATCAATTTCTCATAATCAAATCATTGCTGACTTTCTCACCCGCAAGAAGATTCCCCATCAATTACTCAATGCTAAAAATCACGAAAAAGAGGCCTTTATTATTGCTGATGCTGGTAAAAAGGGTGCTATAACCGTAGCGACCAACATTGCTGGTCGAGGAGTCGATATTGTCCTAGGTGGAGCTAAACCAGAATTAAAGGATTATCGACTAAAATCGAGCAAGGACGAATCGGTACCCAAGCCAACCAAGACTGATCTCAATCTGGCTGCAGAGCTCAAAATACCACCTGCCATAAACCCCGCACAGTACGATTTAATTAATTATCAACATGCCCTTCAACAATGGCAAAAAGACCATGATGAGGTAGTTGCCACAGGTGGATTGTGTATCTTGGGTACGGAGCGCCACGAATCCCGACGAATTGATAATCAACTCCGAGGTCGAGCTGGTCGACAGGGTGATCCTGGTACCTCGCAATTTTTTATTGCCCTAGACGACGACATCATGCGTATCTTTGGTGGTACCCAAATTGCCAAAGTTATGGACATGCTTAAATTTGACGAAGGTCAGCCTATCGAGCACGGCATGATTAGCAAGTCGATTGAGTCGGCTCAGGTCAAAGTGGAGGGGTTTTTCTTTGATCAGCGGAAAAGATTAGTTGAGTTTGACGACGTCATGAACAAACAGCGAGAAATTATTTATGCTCGACGCAGACGCTTATTAGAGTTGGGGAGTGAACTTACCCCTATTCAATCCGAACAGGATCAAGCCACCAGTACCTCATTAGCCCTCGACACCGCCGACTCTGCCACCAGCCTCCGTGACCTTATCCTAGGCTACGTGAAGTCAGAAGTCACCTCAATTGTCAACTTCAATCTACCTAAGGAATTTGTTGATAGCGAGTACCGCACCCTAGCTAAGGAATTTGCCAAAATCATACCATTTGATGACATGTCCCAGCAGGCCTTGGCTAAAGAACTTCAAAAATTCACTCAAGCCGAGGAATTGATCGAACACCTACAGTCTGTAGCTGAAAAAGCCTATACCCAGCGTGAAAAGGGGATTGGTATCGATGCTGTCCATCAACTAGAAAAAGTCGTCACCCTGTCCACAATTGATGAAAAATGGATGGATCATCTGGATGCCATGGAGACTTTAAGAGAGGGTATCTGGCTCCGGGGTGACAAACAAACTGTTCTCTCTGAATACAAAAAAGAGGCTTTTAGTATGTTTGAGCAACTACTGGCTAGTGTGGAGTCAACTATCGCCAACCGAATTTTTCGAGTTCAACTCCTAGATGCAGCCCAAATACAACAGAGACAACCCACTCAAGTCATTGCTAAAAAAGCAGATATTAATGAGGAGCTTACTAAAGAGGTTCGCGATGCGTCTTTACCAGCTGCCCCGGCTGGCACCCAAGGCTCAACCAGTGATCTAGCTGCCGCACTCAGTTCAGCTAAAGCCATTGCCAAGCCTCAGCCTGGCTCCAGTATTGCTAAAATTGGTCGCAACGATCCTTGCCCTTGTGGTTCAGGCTTGAAGTTTAAGAAGTGTGGTTTGATTGGTGCCCCTCAGCATCAGGGGTAGTTACTCACGCCTAGCGATTACTTTCTCAAACTAGTATAATTTCGCTATATGTTTCTCCTCTCTGGCTCCTCCAACCAACCTCTAGCAGATGAACCCGCTCAACAGTTAGAGGTAGATCAACTAAAAGTTGAGATAGAGCAGTTTCCCAATTCCGAACGTCGAGTTTGGATTCAAGGCAATGTGGTGAACCAAAATGTGGTCATCGTCCAGTCTCTAACCAGTCCCGTTGATGAACGAATTATGGAACTTTTATTACTGACTGATGCCCTGGAGCGAGCGGGTGCTGACCAAGTCCATGCCGTTATCCCATGGTTAGGTTACTCTTTACAAGACAAGGTTTTTCGTGCTGGTGAGTCTTTATCTGCTAAAGTAGTCGCCAACCTGATTTCGCAGTCATTTATCGATCGGGTTCTTCTGCTTGATTTGCATAACAATAGTATTCCTGGATTCTTTTCGGTACCTACAACCGTCCTGTCTGGACTAGAACTTTTTGCTGGATTTATTAAGCAGCGCTGGGAGCATGATAATCTAGTCGTCTGTAGTCCTGATTTTGGGGGCTTAAAGCGGGCTAGAGAGCTAGCACTTCGGCTAAACACCAATTTGATTAATATTGACAAACAACGAGATCTGCAAACTGGCCAAGTTACCGCCACCGCCATCCACGGTGATGTCATAGATAAAACCATCATTATCTTTGATGACTGTATTGTTGGAGGGGGCACCGTTATTGAGTCTGCCAAAATCCTCAAGGAGAATGGAGCTAGGAAAGTTTACTTTGTGTCCACTCATGGCTTGTTTACCGGTGATGCTCAAGATAGAATTACTGAGTCTAAAGTTGATTCTGTTATTATCACCAACTCCATTTATCATCATCAATTGAGTCCCAAAATCTCTCAGGTCTCAGTTGCCCCACTTTTTGCCGAGGCACTCAGGCAGTGGTTGTAGAAATTTAATATTAAAAGGAGGCAGGTATGGCAAATCAAAATGATCGAAGCGGTCAAGAGTTTGAAGGAGAATTCCGCGAAGGACAGTCAGAGGCTCTGGATGGAGGAGAGCAACCATTAGATGCTCCTCCAACCCCAGAAAAAGAACAAAATCAACTAGAAGGCCAGCTTGAAGAAATGGAAAAGAAATCGATTGAATTTAAAAGCAAAGCTGATTCTCTAGGCTTACTTCCTGATTCTATCGAAACTGAAGACCCTATTGACCTGAGCCACGTTCCATACTCGCCTTTTTACAACATATTGGACAAAAATGAGACCAGCAGCCTATCAGAAATTATTTGCTCTCCTACCAAGCGCAAGAATAGGCTCGCTGTCATTAATGAACAGCTGGCCGAACCAAAAACTCAGACCTCTTCCTCCGATCTGCTTAAAGAAAAACAAGCCTTGTTGGTTGCTCAAGGTTTTGTCGATACATTTCTTATGAGAAGTTTTGTAGTTGAGGAAATCAGGCGCCAAAGTAAAATATTCTATGAATTAAGAGTCAGTACTTTATCTGATGTAGCGCCTAGTAATAGAGAGATGGTTGATAAGACCATAAAAAATAGAGATGAAATTATTAAACATCAACTTCAACCATTTATTGATCTTTCACAAACCTCTGAAACATACTTTGCCACAATAATTCCTGAAAGTCTGAAAAGATTTGAGAGAGATAATCCTGACATTGCGACTCCTTTTCTCAAGTCTGCCAATGAAGCAATTGGCAAAGCCATTGGTGTTGAGACTAGAGAGATTGGTCTTCTTCCATCAGATCAGGAAGAGCAACACACCTTACAGACCTTTATTGATCAACTCAATCTAGAAAATATGCCACAGACTCTTGCTGATTTTAAAAAATGGTTAAATGAATTGGAAGCAGAAATTCCTGAATCAATAACAGATACTACTCCACCATCTGATCCCAGCCCTGATCAATTACCTCCAGAGGGAGAGGTTGTCGTAGCTTAATTGCAAATACCTTCGATTAATCTATGAAATACTCCCAACTCTTTGGCAAAACCAGCAAATCTGTCGCCACTGACTCCAAGTTTGTCAGTCACCAACTGCTGACTAAGGGTGGTTTTATTGCTGAGAGCTCTGCCGGTCGATACTTTTTTCTGCCTCTAGGTTGGCGGGTTCATGACAAAATCAAAAAAATTATCAAGGAAGAGATGGATAAAGTTGGTGGTCAAGAAATGATCACACCCACTCTTCATCCACTTGAACTGTGGCAAGAGACCAACCGAACTAATACTGTCGGCTTTGAACTAATGACTGTTCAGGACAGAAGAGGGGCAAAGTTTGCTTTAGGAGGTACAGCTGAAGAAATGTTTGTCGATGTCGTCCGCAAGTTTCAATTATCATATAAAGACTTACCCTTCAACATTTACCAGTTCTCCAATAAATTTCGAGATGAACTCAGAGCTCGCGGTGGATTATTGAGAGTGCGAGAATTTATCATGAAGGATGCTTACTCGTTTGATAAAGATGCAGCAACTTTCAAAGCCACCTATCAACAAATGGAAAAAACCTACACGGCAATATTCAATCGTTGTGGTTTATCGACCCAGGTGGTAGCTGCAGACAATGGTTATATCGGAGGGGAATTTTGTCACGAGTTTCAAGTCGAGCATCCAGATGGGGAGGGCACTTTTTACGTTTCTGAAGACGGCACCTACTGTGCTCATGAAGATGTGGCCAGCAACTTTTTAGATCTAGTCAATCCTGATGAACCAATACAAGATATGCGGGTCATTGATCAACCCGAGTGGGTCAAAACAATGGAAGATAACATCAAACACTATGGCAAAGATAAACGGTTTTTCTTGAAAAATGTAGTTTATCGGTCTACCCAAGGCGACATTATTATTGTGGTGATCAGAGGCGATTTAGATGTCAATAAAACCAAATTGGAGAAAGTTCTCAATCTGACTGGACAACTAGATGATGCCACTGTCGGTGATCTGACAGCGATTGGTACTCAACCAGGATATGTGCATAGCTGGGGACATCAATTTGCCCAACCCAAAAAATCAATCCAGGGAGATAGAGACTGTCAAGTAATTTATGTGGCTGATTTATCACTCAAGACCGTGCATAACTTCATTGGTGGGCAAAAGGAAGCAACTACGGATAGTGTCAATGTCGTTTATGGTCGCGATTTTCAACATCAAATCGAGGCTGACGTAGCCATGGCTCAAGAGAAATTGCCAGATCCAACTGGGAAAAGCAAATTGATCAAGAAAAATGGCATCGAGGTTGGTAATATCTTTCAACTTGGTACTCACTACTCAAGCAAGATGAAGGGTGCAGAATACATAGATGAAAATGGTCAACCAGTCCCTTATTACATGGGTTGTTATGGCATCGGATTAGGTCGGACTTTAGCCGCCATTGTCGAAACTCATCACGATGACAAAGGTATTATTTGGCCAGAAAACGTGGCACCCTTTAAGTATCATCTTATTTCTCTGCCTGGTGGTGAAAAAACAGCTCAAAAAATCTACGAGCAGTTACTAGCCAAAGACCAAGAAGTTCTTTGGGATGATCGCGACCTATCTGCTGGTCAAAAATTTGCTGATGCTGATTTGATTGGCTGCCCCATCAGATTAGTTTGTTCCAAAAAAACGGGAGATCAAGTGGAAGTAAAAAGAAGAAGCGAGACAGAATCGTCAATGATAGATGTCGATCAAGGGATAGATGTCGATCAAGGATCTCCCAGCTCATCGGTTATCAAATAGTCTGGAGGATGCCAGATTCCTTGCCATTGCAGGACAGACAATTCTAGCAGAACGAGCAAAGTACCAACCTCCAAATTACTAAAGCCCCGTAACTTTTTTTCTGTCTTGTGTAGTGGTAGTTATAGCCCGTAGTAGTGGGCAAATTTGCTACTCGTCAGTTTGAGCTTTGCCAGTATACTCACCCTTACTTTTCCCGGTGAGGGACCCGCGGCATCAAGCCTCTTTGTGATTACTCGAATCATCAAGTTTTCACACAAACGGCTGGTACGGCGGGCGTTTTTTTTGTTTATGTACTTCAATTACTAATTGATTTCACTTTTAACTAACTTCACCCACAGTCATTAATCGTCCACCATCAGATCTCTCATGGTAAACTATCAGTGTGTCAAACAAACCTACCACTCGCGCTCGAGCCTCAGTCGTACCAGAAAAACGCTTAATTGTGACGCATCAAGGACCAGATTTAGATGCTTGTGCCGCAGTTTGGCTCCTGCAACGCTTTGCCCCTCATATTTACGCCAACGCCCAGACCACTTTTGTACCTGCTGGCAACTCCTTGTCTCAAAAAGAAATAAGCAAGCTTGGCTTCTCTCCTGACCAAGTCATTCATGTGGATACTGGTCAAGGAGAGTTTGATCATCACCAACCCGAGCGAGCCGTACAGCACTTGAGTGCAGCTTTGCTAGTTTACACCGATCTCTGCCAACACTATCCTCACCTCCAAGCTGACGGTGCCCTCCGAGTCCTAGTCGATCATGTGACTGATGTTGACCAATTTGGAGAGGTCAATTGGCCAGAAGCGGGGCATCCTCGCTACTGTTTGATGCTTCATGATTTACTTAATGGACTCGAGCATATTTATCCTCACAACGATGAGATGTTACTCAGATTTTGTCTACAAGCCCTGGACGGCGCCCATGCTCAACTCAAGCAAGCCTTAAAAGCTGGCCAAATTATCGCCGAAAACGGCGTCCAGTTTGAAATTAATGAAGGAAAGGCGCTAGCGTTGGCAACAGCCAATGATGAGACCTTAGGTCTGGCCCAAAAGCAGGGCTATGTCTTGGTCATCAAAAAAGATCCTAAAGAAGGTCACGTTCGTATCAAGGCTCGTCCAGACTCCAAAATTACGTTAGCAGATCTTTATCAAAGGATTCTTAACATCGATCAAACTGGCACCTGGTTTTATCATCAGGGTGGTAAAATGTTACTCAATAACTCCCGCAAAAACCCCAATCATCGCGCCACACCTTTAACATTAGATACTTTGGTTGGTTTAATCAAAGAAATTTACGGATAAATTTAACTTTTTAGCCGTCATCATTAACCAGCAAATAAAGCGAAGAGTCCTAAACCACTAAAGTTATCCTGAATTTGATCCAGAATCTTAAAATCTAATTCAATGACTAAACCATCAATCAATAGCAACTGTCTTTTCTGTCAAATCGCTCTGGGCAAAGCCCCATGTCATGAAATCTGGAGTGATAACGACCACATCGCTTTCCTATCAATATTTCCCAATACACCAGGCTTTACTGTCATTGCCACCAAGCAACATTATGGTAGTTACGCTTTTGATCAACCAGATCGCATCTTGACCAACCTAGTCCTAGCAACCAAAAGAGTCGCTCAAATCCTCGATAGCTTCTATAACGATGTTTCCAGGTGTGGCATGTTTTTTGAAGGTTGGGGAGTGGATCATCTCCACAGCAAGCTTTTTCCCATGCATGGCACGGGCGATATTGAAGGATGGCAGAGCATCGAGCATTCAGAGCCAATTTTCTATGATAAATATCCGGGATATTTGTCTTCAAATGATGGACCAAGAGCAGAAGATGTGGGATTGGCTTCGCTGGCAACTAAAATTCGCGGCAGCTATTGAATCTACTCACATCAAATTTACTCACTCTGTGATACAATTACCGCCTCAGTTAATTAGTATTAATCAACGACTAGCAATAAATTAATTCAAAATGCCAATTATTGTCACCGCCACCAGTAAAGATACCTCAGGAGATGTGATCAAGAAGTTCAAAAAGGCGACGGCCTTTACTAATATTGTCCAAATCACCAAGGATAATCGCTACTTTGTCAAAGACTCACAACTGAGAGCCGCCAAAAGAATGCAAATGGTTCGTTTGAGCAAGCGCCTCCGTAGCTTGAAGAAAACAAAAAACATTTCCCCTCAGGTAATTCAGAAATTGACTGATCGTTTGAGTAAATAATTTAGTCGGTATTTTACCTAGATCTCAGCTTGGCAGAAACCACAAAATCCCATTGGTCGCCATCGGTAGTATCGAAACTTGTCGAGTTAGTTAGTTGAAAGTAGTTAAGTAGGTGACTGTTTAGTGCCTCTTCAACTTCTTTTAACTGCTCCTTCAATTCTGCCAACTGAGTTTGAACAGCAACAGTTTCTGGACTGGTTGTCAATTGAACTTTACGAGCCTTCAGTTGGTGTTGATGTTTCTCCAGCTCAGCTTGGGCTTCAGATAGCTGAGTATCATTCTCAAATATCGATCGTAAAGACTCCCGCTTTTCCTTTAAAACATCCTTAATTCTTCTGGCCTCATGAGCGTTTCTTTCTATAACTGACTGCAAGGTCATCAACGTTTCCGCCAATTGATCCGAAGCCATTGCCTCATCATCAGTGGTTGAATCCAAACCTTTGGGCGCCACCTGTTGTAATGCTTGAGCCGCCAAGTCAGCAGCGGATTGTGCAGTAGAGTCATTGGGCATATTGCCTTTCTAGTTAAGAGTGATGCCAACTGTATCGCGTTTCTTTCATAATCTCAAGCGGTAATTGGTCAATCTCAATACTATCAATTCAGTTCATAATTTAACAACCTTGTTTGCATCAATTTACCGTATAATCTAATCACTACAAAACGTTAATAGTTTGTTTATCAAAGGATCCCTCTATGTCCAAAGCTACTAAAATCGTTGCCACCATTGGTCCTGCCACTGAAGCCGAAGAAGTCATTGAGCAGTTAATCACCAATGGCATGAATGTTGCCCGCTTTAATACTAAACACGGCACGCCAGAGTGGCATCAAGAACGCATTAAACGCGTCCGCCAAGTGGCAACAAGAATGAATGTACCTATCGGCATTTTACTTGATCTGCAGGGGCCTGAAATTCGTCTAACCATACCTGGTGGAGAGCCGTTTGAAGTTACAACTGGCCAGGAGGTACGTTTTACTGCCAATGATCAAGCTACCGATCCCCACACACCTTATTTGCCGGCCAATGTGATTCATACTCTCCAACCAGGTGGTTCAATATTAATTGATGATGGCGTAGGGGAGTTTGAAATCAAAGACAAGACCGATGATGAATTAATCACCATAGCGGCAGGCAACTTCACTGTGAGCAATCGCAAAACTGTAAATACCCCAGGAGTCGTTGTCGACATGCCGTCACTTATTCCTCAAGATCTAGTCCACTTAGATGCCGCCACCGATGATCTAATTGATTTTGTCGGCCTATCCTTCGTTCGTGATATTAAAGATATTGAAATACTCAAAGAAGAGATGAAGAAACGAAATCTTCACGCAGATATCATCGCCAAAATCGAAAATCAATCTGCCTTGGATCATTTGGAAGAAATTGTTATGGCTTCAGATGTGGTTATGGTGGCACGGGGCGATCTAGCAGTTGAAGTACCATTTCGTGAACTGACTTACTGGCAAAAATTAATTATTACTCGATGTCGGGAGTATGGCAAACCAGTCATTACTGCCACCCAAATGTTAAAGTCCATGGTTTCAAGCCCACGACCAACTCGTGCTGAAGTCTCAGATGTGGCTCATGCTATTTATGACGGCACTGATGCTGTCATGTTGTCTGAGGAGACTACTATTGGTCAATTTCCTGTTGAGTCAGTCGCCACTCAAACAGCCATAGCTGAGTTTAATGAAACCCATACTCGTTTTGCTGAGTTGGCAATCAAGCATACTGGCACTTGCTCTTACATTACCCAGGCTGCCATTAATCTACTCAGGGACTCGCTAGAGAGTCAAGGAGAGTTGCAGATTGATAAAATTGTTTGCCTAACTGAATCTGGCACCACGGCTCGCTATACCGCTCGCCTACGACCTAATTTATCTATTATTGCCCTAACCAGTAATCCTCAAACATATCGCAAGCTATCTTTGCTCTACGCAGTCACTCCCCATGTGGTACAATTGCCACCAGGAGATCAGTTAGAAAGCTCGGCCAGTCTGCTCAAACAACTAACTGATCATGACTTGGCACACAGTGGCGAAACGGTTTTGTTGGTACACGGCACTTTTTGGAAACAACCGGGTTTGACCAATACTGTCACTTTAGTAACTATACCGTAAAGATGTGCATCGTCGTCCCAAATTGATGACTGCGTCCTTACGGGGGAAGAGTCTAAAACTGACCGGCACCACACAGTCATCCTAAACCGCCGAAAGCGGTTTGCCTCATAATCATGTTTTGAGCAGATGACTAGATCAATAAACTGAAAATGGTAATTTAAGCATAGTTGACTCAGCTTGAGGAATTCAAGTTTGATAGCTAAAAAAAATAGTAATAATTAAATAGAAAGGACACTATGTCCAAAAACTCAAACGCCATGATGGCATTTGTAGCCGGAGTAGCAGCCGGTGCCGCTGCTGTTTTCTTTTCTGACGAAGGTCGTCGGGAACAAGCAAAAAAAGCTGCCGTAGATGCAGTCGAGAAAGCCAAACAAGTAGCTCAAGATCCCAAAGCCTACTTACAGTCAGCCTCTGAAGCGGTTGGTGAGACTATGGAGGATGTCAAAGATCGCACCAGTCGGGCCACAAAAGCTGCCAAAAAAGAGCTATCTAAACCAATTAAATAAATTGCTTGCCTCATCTTGGTAAACTCAATCCATGATCGTGTCAGACATATTTGTTGTCCTGTCATGCTGAGCTTGTCTCAATGTCCACCGAGTGTGGGTGTTATTGATTTCTCTGTGGGCTAAAATTGACGTTCAACGAGTTGGGCGATTTTTGGTAATTAATACTCTGATTATTTTGATCAGCTCCTGACTCTATCATGTTTTTCCTGTGTATAATAAACACGTTTGCTTGCGCCTGTAGCTCAATGGATAGAGCAACTGCCTTCTAAGCAGTAGGTTGTGAGTTCGAGTCTCGCCAGGCGCACTAGCTTTTCCTGCCCTTTATGCTGACTAAAACTAATCATTGGGCCAATTCTTGCAGGTTTTTGTGCCGTCCTACTTGGCAACCGGCTTACATTCAGTCTCTTTGGAGCAATTTTGGCGCTAGTCTCAATTGTTCTCTTAGTTGTTGTGCCTCGCAAAATCAAAATGCCTCAGTCAGAGTTGAAACAAGTTTGAGTGAAAAGTTACTTCGCCAGCCTCCTATCTTCCTAGAGAGTAAAGGCAAGTCACCTCACTCTAATGAGGTTTTTTGTATCTTAGGCTGACTAGTGGCTCAAGATGCAGTACAATACCTGTCATTGAATGGTGGTATTAGCTCAATTGGTTAGAGCGCCTCCCTGTGGAGGAGGAGGTTGCCGGTTCAAGTCCGGTATACCACCCACCAAAAAACCCACCTCGTGGCGGGTTTTTTTATTATATTCAAATCGATTTCTGAATAATGACCAACTACACCAACTACATGGTTGGTGGAAACAGCACAGCATCAATCACATGAATGATGCCATTACTCCCAGTCACATCCGTCATTAGCACTTTAGAGTCGTTGGCCTCTACCACCTCACCAGTCACTGTGACAGTAATAGGCTCACCTTGTAGGGTGGTCAAGGATTTGGCCTCAACCATTTCAGAGGCGGGAACAGTACCAGCCACCACGTGATACTTTAACACTTCAGCCAGCTTCTTTGGGTCGTCCCGAAGCATCTTGTGGGTCTCAGCTGGTAAAGCAGCAAAAGCCTCATCTGTTGGAGCAAAAATTGTTATTGTTTCAGTTGACAAAGCCTCAGTTAAACCTGCAGTTGTTGCCAACTCAAGCAAGGTATTAAACTGACCAGAACTACCAATGGATTCCATTAAGTTCATTTCTTGAATAGACTCTTCAGGTATAACTTCCACTTCTTCTACAGGGGATAATTCCTCAACATCAGGAGCGGTAGGCGTAGTTTGACAGGCACTTAAACCAAAGCTGAGTGTCAAAACACCAAGTCCCAATAACAGGATCCTGATCATCATAAAATCCTTTCTACATTAATAGTGAAGATATTCTGCCACTTCAATTTAATTATTTATTCAAACTCAATTTTATTCTGGTGCCAAGCTGAGGAGTCGAACCTCAATCTCAAGTTTTTCAGACTCGCGCCGTGACCACCTTGGCTAGCTTGGCATAGATTAGAGACTTTAATTGTACCGTACATGGCTAGCATTACACTAGTCAAAGCCAACTTCATTTACATCTGGTTGAAAGCCAGATGCTCTCTAATCTGTGGACGCTGAGGGACTCGAACCCCCGACACCCGCGATGTAAACGCGGTGCTCTAACCAACTGAGCTAAGCGTCCAATCAAATCATCTTAGAGTCAACTCTGGTGCCCAGGAGAGGACTTGAACCTCCACGCCTTGCGGCATACGCACCTCAAGCGTACGTGTATACCATTTCACCACCTGGGCATTCATTTCGAATAAGGTGCCGAAGAGAGGACTTGAACCTCCACTCCTGTGAGGGAACACGCTCCTGAAGCGTGCGCGTCTACCAATTCCGCCACTTCGGCTATTCAAGTTTAACAGGAGTATTGTAACGTATACTCGATTTTATTCACAATTGAAAGTGACTTTTTAAAAAGAACAGATTATTCATCCCGAAACATGGCAAATTAACAAGTCATGCTGGACTAAATCCAGCATCTTCCAATCCAATTTGTTGCTAACAACTTAGTAGATCCTGAAGCAGGATAGAGGATCCTGAATAGATCCCAAAGCCACTGCCTCTGCAGGGTCATCGACATGCCCAGAATGGCAGTATTATCAGTTGAACTTTTCTCAAGAGGTAGTCTAATTAACTACCAGTTATTCGAGTAATCCCAAACGTCTTCGCAAACTTCTGATAAAAAGCTTCGATAATAATATCGCGCGCCTCGTCAATTCGATATGATTGGGTATTTAAAATTAAATCGTAAGCATAAAACTTCCTCACGTCTTTGCTAATATATTTTTTAACAAAATCACTCCTCTCTTTCTCAACAGAAGCAATCACTTCCTTAGCTTTCTCTCTAGTATGGCCTTCATAAACCATGGCTCGATGAACCCGAGTTTCATAAGGTGCCGTAATGCTCACATGCAAGCCTCTGGCAAAAGGAGTAATAAAGTTGGCACCCCGACCAATAATGACTACCTCTCCTTCAAGTGCATAAGCTAAAATAGTTCGAAACAACTCAGAGGTATACTGACCTTCACCTACATACTCTGGATTAAGTATTGAGTCAATCAGTTCTTCAATTGCGGACCGACTTTTTTCATCTAAGGATTTAATAACTTCTTTTCGTCTTCGGGTTGATCGAGCAATATCTTCAACTAACTGGTCATCAACTAGGTTATAACCAAGCTTTTGAGCAATAGCCTTAGCAATGGGCGTGCCACCACTACCTGGTTCTCTGGCAACAGTGATGAAGGGTTTAAAAACTGTGAGTTCTTGTTTAATGGCCACTCGTTCAGCACGCTTTTTCAGGCGAAAAAAATTGGAAGCTTTATTCACTAACGGGTCAACATTGACATCCATCATGAGTCCCTCTCTAGGCAGCCAAAAGTGTGTACTTTGCAATTATAACTGATAAAGTGAGCCAGGTGGGACTCGAACCCACGACACGTTGCTTAAGAGGCAACTGCTCTAACCGACTGAGCTACTGGCCCATGATGCAAATTGCAATGAAGTATCTCAGGTGCTCCAAACAGGACTCGAACCTGTAACCTTCTGTTCCGAAGACAGACGCTCTATCCAATTGAGCTATTGGAGCAATTAGAGGTTATTATACCTTGAAAGTTAGACTTGTCATGCTGATGGTGGAGTCATCATAAACTTTTTAAGAACCTTGTCAGAGCAGTGGTTGCAGGATCTCACCCAACTTAAAAAACCTTGTTGCTAATAATTAACTCACTCAATTGAGACGCTTCTGATATTTTCTGCAACGCTGCCTGATAAGCAACAAACTGAGCAGTTGGCTTCTGCTGAGCATCCAGAAAACTAAAGGCTGCAAACTGACCTGGTGCTCCCTGTAAAACAAACGGTGTTACTGCAACAACTCGCGGATCACTCCAAACATTTTTGACCGCATAATCGTAATAATTTGCCAACAAACGCTGATTTCTAATTGTTTGCCGCCACCCGGTTTCGGTAATAAAAACTGGTAGTTGTCGATCACTATACTCAGCCATCAGAGCTAACTCTGTTTGATAACCCCGCAGAGAATTTTTACCTATTGCAGTGGGTGGAGCCGAAAAAGCCGGGTTAGGATAAGAGTGTGAGTTCCAGCCATCAATAAAATCGAGTAAGTCTGGTTTATAGATCAACATATCTCTCAAATAACCAATAGCTTCTCTGGTTTTACTCGAATTTGGAGCATCTAAATCCAAGGCAGCTGGCAGAATAAAAAAGTCGGAGTCTACCGATCTCGCCCATTGACTGGCAAAAGTCAAATAATTGGTGTAAGTCACCGGATCAAGCTCACCACCCCATTCAGCAGCATGATTGACTTCATTACCCACTATAATATACCGTCGATCGCTAGACCATGGCATTTTGCTTAAAAAATTAATTTGATCAACGATATCCTTCCGCGTCGGTTGAATCCAAACCTCATCTTCAAAGCGAGAAGTCAACCTGACAATGGGAATAATTTTTTGAACTTGCGCTTGTTGAAAAAACTTATTCCAGTCTTTTTCTTTGTGTAAATCGTCTAGAGTCAAAGGTACCGTCACAAAATGCCAGGCATCCTGATTCTGTGAAACTCTAAATAGATCACTGACCTTACTCAGTTCTGTTGGGGCTAAAATATGAATACCAAGCTTGCTAACAGGCAAAGCCTGACTAGAATTCTCATCTAGAGTTTGATTGGCAAATATTGATTGGGATCCTTGAGTGAAGAGCAAGCATATCAATAGGGCAATTGCCAGCACCCTAGACATCTGTCGACGATGGGTAGCCGATGTAGTCAGTCTCGATCGGAATTCATCAACCAGTTGTTTAGTCATGGCAAAGAAACCGTCTTCTACTAGCTGTAGTTTATCAGACCTGACAATATGCGATTGCTTATTGGTCGCTCCAAGATCGGCAGATCATGAGTCAGGCTCAGAATAACAAAAAACTACTTCATAATATTTATTATAGGCTTGCTTTTATGAATAGATTGTGCTATACTCAAATTTCGCGTATTATGTACGTGTTTCCAAAATATGAAATTTTTCTTTTTAGTCTTAGCTTGGACACTCACTTTGACCGGGACTCTGATCACGGCCATGTCCGCTGTGCAGCTGGGTAAAAGTCGAGAGATGATAACTCCTTCAGAGGCTCATCAGGTAGCTCTAGTACTGGGTGCCCAAACTGTCCAGACCACTCCAGAACTCAATCAACGACATGACAAAATAGTTTACGAAACTGCTGATAGCAGACCATTGTTACTCAAAAAATATATTGAGCGCTATAACAAGAAACTGTTAGAGGTTAATCCTGACTTTCACTTTGACTTAGTAGCTATTGCTGATCGCCATCAAATTGATTTTCGGCTTTTACCCGCAATTGCTATGAAGGAAAGTGGTATGTGCCGAGCTATTCCCGAGAACTCATTTAACTGCTTGGGTTTGGGGGTGCACAGTCGTGGTACTTGGAAATTTGAGTCTTATGAAGCTAACTTTGATAAAGCAGCCGAAATTCTCAAAAAAAACTACATCGATCGCGGTCTGGTCACGCCCGAGCAAATTATGACCAAGTACACACCTCACAGTCCCAATGGTGAGTGGGCGAGGGGAGTCAATCAATTCATGAGTGAAATCCAATTTGATAATCGACAAAAGGGCAAGGACTCGAAAGAAGAGAACCATGTACTAGAGTTTGTGACTTACAATTTATTAGACGCAACTTCTCCGGCTAGCCTTCAAATTGGCCTGTCTGCTTTAGAGTAATTTTTCTTCCAATTCCGATCCATTTTGATTATATTTGACAGACTCATAATACTTTGCTATAATACACTTACCTCAGAAGGTTGTTCTCTCACCGGGAAGTACGTTCTGAGACCAAAGAATCTCGCATGAAGGCGAGATTTTTTGTATTTGGTGCCGAAGAGAGGACTCGAACCTCCAAGGGTTACCCCACACGGTTCTAAGCCGTGCGCGTCTACCATTTCGCCACTTCGGCGTACTTAACACAATCACGTCATTTCAGAGACTGCGACCGTTTGATTATAACCTATGATACTTTCATAAAACTTGCTGCCGTCATCCTGGACTTACCGATTCCACAATGGCGAGGATATAGGATCTTCCCAGTCAATCAGCACTCAACTCAATTAGTAGATGCTGAAACAAGATAGCAGATCCTGATCCCAACTTTGTCGGGACAGGACAACCTCACTTCACTTGTCTGTTCAGCATGACGTCAGAATAAATGCTCTTGTTAGCCTAGAAGTTTGGATAACTTTCCAGTATACTACCTGATTCTGATAAACCAATCCCAACCCAACCAACCAGTCGATCAGGCAACTCATCTAGCAACACAAGATGATCAGCAAATCATACGCGTCCAGGGTGCCAGGGAGCACAATCTCAAGAACGTTAGCCTAGATATTCCCAAGTTCAAGTTAGTGGTTTTGACCGGGTTGTCTGGGAGTGGAAAGAGCTCGCTGGCTTTTGACACACTCTATGCTGAGGGCCAAAGACGCTATGTAGAGTCTCTCAGTTCCTACGCCAGGCAGTTTCTCGGCTTGATGAAGAAGCCTGATGTGGATCATATTGATGGCTTGTCACCCGCTATTTCTATTGATCAAAAAACGACTTCTCATAATCCCAGATCAACGGTAGGTACTATTACCGAAATTTATGATTACTTACGGCTGCTTTTTGCCAGAATTGGTCATCCAACTTGTCCAAACTGTGGTCAGGAGGTCAGCAGTCAGAGTGTGGATCAGATTGTTAACCAGACAATGGCGACCATCAGCCAGCGAACCAAGCAAAATGGTTTGGTCAGATTGATAATACTGGCGCCAATTGTCAGAGATAAAAAAGGTGCTTTTGAGGCACTATTTGAGCGACTCCGCAAACAAGGATATTTGTTGCTGAGAATTGATAAGCAGGTTGTGGATCTAGACAAGGATGATCTGACTTTAATCAAAACCAACCGCCACTCCATTGCGGTCATTCTCAATAGATTATCTATCACTAAGCAGCAACTCAAATCAGATACCGAAATCAAACGACTTAGAGCTGAGTTAGCCAGAAGTATCGAGGAAGCGACTAAGTTAGCTGACGGTTATGTTTACTTGACCTATGTGACTGATGCTACGCTGACTTTTCCTGAACACCCCAAAGAAATGGAGGATATCTTGTTTAGCGAAAAGCTTGCCTGTAGTACCTGTGGTATTTCTCTTCAAGAACTTGAGCCACGGCTGTTTTCTTTCAACTCACCTCACGGTGCTTGTTCGGAGTGCAATGGACTTGGTTCCATCTTAAAAATTGATCAGGAAAAAATTTTGGCACCGAGTTTGACATTATCTGAAGGAGCAATTATCCCCTTCACCCGCACCATGGCCTCTGATACCTGGTGGTCACGACTAGTCACGACGGTCGTTATCGATCGGGGCTACGACTTTAGAAAAACAGTCTGGGCAGATTTTGATCAGGCTACTCAGCAACTATTGCTTTATGGTTCACCAAAAGTTTATACCGTAGCAGGGGAAAATCGCTTCGGCACTATGACTAGCATTCAGGAGAAGTTTGAGGGTTTTGTGACCAATCTAGAAAGACGCTACCACGATACTGACTCAGAGTTTATGCGGGGTGAAATTGGTCAATTCATGGAGAAAAGAACCTGTCCGAGTTGTTTAGGCACAAGACTTAATCCAACTGCTTTGTCTGTCTTTATTAACCATAAATCAATTGCTGATGTGACTGCTATGCCCGTCAACCAGGCGATAAGGTTTCTAGGTGACCTGTCTAGTTATCCTAAACTTGATTCAACAACTCAAGCAGATCGGAAAACCGACGATACCTCTAATAAGCCATCGTCTCTGAGCAATCTACAGTCAGGCAACAATCATAATCACTCAATCCTCTCTCTTAAAGAGGCCGTGATTGCTTCCAGTATTTTGTCAGAAATCATGGCTCGCCTGGAATTCCTAGATTCAGTAGGCCTCAACTACCTAACTCTTGATCGTGAAGCGGCCACTTTAGCCGGTGGAGAAGCTCAGAGAATTCGCCTGGCTTCTCAAATTGGTACTGGTCTTTCTGGCGTCTTGTATATTCTAGATGAACCCACCATTGGTCTTCACCAACGCGATAATCAACGCCTGATTGCTACTTTAAAAATGCTCCGCGACAAAGGCAACTCGGTCGTCGTGGTCGAGCATGATGCCGATGTCATTAAACAGGCCGATTATGTGTTTGATTTTGGACCAGGTGCGGGTAAGGGTGGGGGACAGATTGTGGCGGAGGGCACTCCCACCGAGATCATGACTTATAACTCATCTTTAACGGGAAAATACTTAAGTGGTAAGAAGGTAGTGAAAAAACTTACTGCCAAGGCTCAAAAACAGGCTGTCATGACTAGTCAGTGGCGACAGTTTGACCGCCACCTAGTCTCAGATGATGAGGCAGGCCTAGTTGGCAAATCACCCCAAATCAGGATCGAGGGTGCCCACCATCACAATTTAAAGCATGTCGATGTCAACTTTCCTTTACGTAAACTGACTTGCCTGACTGGTGTATCTGGCTCGGGCAAATCAACGCTGCTGCATGACACTCTTTACTGGCAGTTGGCTAAGTATTTAGGTCGAACTCTGGGTGATAGGCCGGGTGCAGTGACTCGACTCAGCGTGCCTGATGAGGTGAAACGGGTTTATTTGATTGATCAAAAACCAATTGGTAAAACTCCCCGCAGTAATCCTGCTACCTACTCTAAAACTTTTGATACGATTCGCGAGCTGTTTGCTAATACGCCAGATGGCAGAATTCGCGGTTATAAACCTGGTCGATTTAGTTTTAATACCAAGGGGGGGCGGTGTGAAAGTTGTAAGGGAGACGGGCAAATAAAGATTGAGATGCAGTTTTTACCAGATATTTACGTGACTTGTGACGTTTGTGGAGGCAAGCGCTACAATGAGGAAACTTTATCAGTGGAGTACCGAGGCAGAGCTATTGATCAGGTGTTGGCTATGACGGTAGATGAAGCCGTACTATTTTTTCAACACCACTCCCTGATTTCTCGCAAGTTGGCTACGCTGCAAGAAGTAGGCCTAGGCTACTTAACACTCGGTCAACCAGCTCCAACATTGTCTGGGGGTGAAGCTCAACGCCTGAAGTTGGCTAAAGAACTTTCTCAGCAATCCCTACAACACACTGTTTATCTGCTGGATGAACCGACCACTGGTCTGCACTTCGCTGACGTCCAAAAATTACTCAATGTTTTGGTCAGGCTGGTCAGTCAGGACAATACTGTCATTGTCATTGAGCATAACCTGGACATTATCAAAAATGCCGACTGGCTGATTGACCTCGGTCCCGAAGGTGGCGAAGGTGGAGGTGAAATAATCTTCACCGGTACGCCAGAAGACTGTGCTCAGTCCAAAGAGTCACTGACAGGGAGGTTTTTGAATATTCCTCAAAACTAAACTGTGTGAGATTATTTATTTATTTGAAAAATTCAAGCAAGCTCTCATCATCTATCTGGATACGTTGAGTTTGGGCACTTATTTCAGCCTTCTTAATTGCATTGTGCATGATAGAACGCATCACAAAAGCTTCACCCATAGTCATGGTTGCCAAATTTACTGTGGTTAGTGTAACCATAAATTTGAATATTGGGATTTGTAGGGTCGTAACCAATAGATTTTGATTCGTAGATTGTGATTGATGAATTTCTCTGAGCTCTGGAGTCTTTTCAGGTCAATTCTCAACCGGTACAATGGGGATGATGTCGAAAATGGCGTTGTTCATGAAATTTGCTTGGGTTTTGGTTTTTGTTGTGTTTGTTCAATTAGCTGTCACCCCAACCTTAGCTCAAGAAACAGATGAGAATTTTCAAACTACGCTAACAACCAGATATGAGATTGATCATCAGGCTAAGACTCGCGTTATTCATGAATTCCAGATCGTCAACAAAACTCCCACCATGTATTTGTCTCAATATGCCCTTGATCTGGGCAGTAGTAAATTAAAAGACTTCCAGGCTACGGTCAATGATCAAAGCGTCACTCCCCACGTTGTGCAAACAGATGAAAAGTCATCAATTGCCATATCGTTTAGTGAGCCTATCGTTGGGGAAGGACAAACACAAAATTTCAGTTTGAGTTACCATGATCCCGCCATTAGTGATCGAGTTGGTCAAGTCGTAGAAATCAATATCCCTCACACTTTGGGCAGTCAAACCTTTGCTGATCAAAAGGTGATGATCACGGTACCAATCGCTTTTGGTCAACCCAGCCGCGTGGAACCAAAACCAGATTCGCAGTCCACGCTAGGCGACCAGTTACAGTTTCAATACCAAAAACGTCCAAATCGAGCCATTGCTCTCACCTTTGGCAATTACCAAATTTTTGATGTCAAAATCAAGTATCTCCTCCGCAACCCCAATAGTCGTAATATGACCATCCCGATTGCTTTACCACCAGATACGCCCTATCAACGAGTCCTTTATACCAACTTATATCCCCAGCCTAATCGCCTTTATCAAGATAATGACCACAACTGGATTGCTGAGTATGATTTGTCTAGATATGAAAACTTAACCGTGAAGGCGGAGTTGAACATCAAGACTTTGCTTGAATCTGATCCAGCTGTACCCACACCACCCATTCTTCCAGCCCACACTCAGGCTCAAGAATACTGGGAGAGTGATACAGCCATTTTGCAGTCCGCCAGCTCAAAAATCGGCACTATTCCAGCTCTGAGTCAATCTGTGATCGAAAAATTGAGCTATGCAGAAGAAGCCAATTTGGATAGTCGTCAACGGTTGGGTGCAGTGGCGGCGCTCAATAATCCCGCCAACGCCGTCTGCCAAGAATACACTGATCTTTTTATCGGTCTGGCTCGGGCTCAAAAAATTCCGGCCGTCGCCATCCTAGGTTACGCCTTCACCACAGATGAAAGTATTAAACCGATCGGCATTGCTGGTGATGTGCTTCACACATGGCCAGAGGCCTTTGATCAAAACCAACAAGCTTGGTGGCGACTTGATCCAACCTGGGAAGACACGAGTGATGGCATTGATTTTACTTATAATTTTGATCTCAATCACTTGGTTTTCGCCCGAAACGGGGTCTCCAGCACTCAACCTAGCCCGGCAGGTTCATATGATCCAGAATTACCCAGAGAACAATTAGTGGAAGTGAAGGTCGGAAATAGCTTAGTTTTGCCAGCATCAACAGTTGAGCTATCAATAGAGCAAGGTGCCCATCTTGATCATTTATTTTCTAACTGGTCTGTCCCTCGCAAGTGGCGAAAAATAAGATTGAATTGGCCATTTTTAAGTACTATCTCCCTTGTTAATCAGGCTGGAGCTGCTATTTATCCCAACCAAGCTCAATATCAATTAACCACTGACTCAGAAAATCTAGACCAATCAGTAGTTGACCAACTCCCCACCACTATTTTGCCATTCCAAACTCACATTACCAATTTGATTCTGAAAACCCCTCAATCTCAGCCCTACACCAGTCCCGTAACCGTTACAATACAACTGAATGACCAAACCTTCATCGCCACCAGTGCCGGCAAACTCCTCTTCCTCCCAGAAGCCTGGTTTAAGCAAGACGCACTCGTCGACAGTGTTGTCGTGGTCGGCGGTCTTGCCCTCGGTGCCCTTATCGCCGGGAGTTTACTGGTTTATTGGAGAAAAAGACACCGTGCTGTACGTGGGCAAAGCCAAGTCGCTTCGGAAACGTCTTCAGAGTTACACTAAAACCCTCCAGCTCAGTGAGAGAATTCGCCAAATGACCCTGCTGGCAACTCAAGTCAAATGGCAAGTATTAGATTCTGAATTGTTGGCCGTCATTACAGAAGCCGAATTAATTGGGGCTTACCAGCCCCCCTTCAACATTTTGCTCAAAGATGACAAATCACCCTTGTATTTATGTTTGACCAAAGATATCTACCCAAAACTAGTGCAGATCAGAAAAGGGGAGCTAGAGTTGTCAAAATATAAAGTTACATTTGGCCCTTACCCCTCTGCTTACCAACTCCGCCAGGTTTTAAAATTAATACGCCCTATCTTCAAGTGGTGTGAGCAACCACTCACTTCTTTCAAGCAACCACTTAAACCTAAATCTCTCAAGCCCTGTTTTTACTACCACCTCGATCGCTGCTCTGGCGCCTGTATCGGTACCATCTCGCCAGTTGATTACCAAGAATCCCTCCGTCAACTCCAACTTTTTCTACGAGGCAAAACTGCCGATTTGACTAAACAACTAAAAAATCAAATGGCCGAAGCTTCTAAAAATCAAGACTTTGAAACCGCCGCCATCCTTCGTGACCGCTTATCCCAACTTCATACCATTACTACAATTGGTAAACTTCGCCCTGATCCCACTTTGCTGAATTTGCAACAAAATCTGGTTGAAAATCGCATTACAT
>JAANMT010000443.1_pt1 | contig 44801 bp, 38 predicted proteins | sample 7279711 | NCBI WGS metagenome assembly JAANMT01 (sample SAMN14094538, study PRJNA606508) | bioreactor metagenome | isolation source: A lab-scale SPAN reactor treating ammonium-rich wastewater day 1 | place: Ireland: Galway | collected 2017-01-16 | reverse complement strand
GTCGTGAAGGGCACCTGCGCGTCCCGCCGCGTCAACACCGGCAACACGGGAGCCAAACGTTTCACCGCCTGAATGTCGAACGCTCCGTTCAAGCGGGAGAGAATTGCATCGCTGACGAACTCGCCCGCCTTCACCTCAACCAGGTGTGCGCCGCCGGCTTCGTGCGCCAGCACGGCGTTGGCGTGCAGCAACGCGGCCAGCCGGCGCGCCAGTTCCGGGCCGTGACTGCGCACCCACAGCAGCGTTTCAAAGCAATCGCCGGACACGGAGACACCGAATGCATCCACGTTCAGCACTTCGATCATGCCGCCGCCGGTGGAGATGGCACGCAGAAACCGGGTTTCGTGTCCGTTGCGCAACGTGAGCCGGTAGGTGTTCGGATGCGGATCACCCGCGTCCACGGTCTCGATTCGGATGCGCACCCCGGTTTCCCGCAGGATCTGCATCGAGTCGGGCAGTCGCTCGTCGTCGGCTTCCCAACCCATTAACCCGCCGCCCAATCCCATGTCCGAGCCTTGGCTGTCGTGCGTCGTGGGCAACGAGCCGTTGCGGTCGAACTCGATCAGAAGCTCCTCAAAGGCGCCGCCCGTAAGATCGCGCGCCAGCCGCCCGATTCGCAGTGCGGCCGCGCAATGCGAACTGGACGGCCCGCGCATGACCGGGCCGATCACGTCGTTGAATATGCTTGCCAGCATGTCAGGTGTCTTCCGATGGTTTCAAACGGTCAACGCCAAGACTCGCGACTGCGGCGAAACGCAGATGAGTTCCCGCGCAGTTTAGCTGGGTTCCAGCAATTGATCCAGCGCCAGCCGAAGTAAAGTGCGACACCAAGTACCGCGACAAGGAAGTTTCGACACATTGGCTGCGGATCGGGTAGGGCGCGTCACTCCGTGCGCGCCGTTCGGGGGGTGACCGGCAAAGTGCGGAGCGCACGGAGTGACGCGCCCTACCATGTTGCGAAATTCAATTGCCACAATACTAGAAACAAGGCTCTGCCGGTTTATCCCCGGACGTCTCCTGCCGTCAGCGGGATCGCCGCCGGCGAAGGGGCCTCAGAAATCTTGGACCTTTCGCCGCTCCGCAGCGCCCTTGGCCACCATGCAACGCGCGGTGCGAAGGCAGTCACAAAACTCGGATTTCGAGTTCCGGCGAAGGGTTGGTCACGAGCAGTGCGCGCGGTTGGCTTTTCATCTGCCGCCAGTATTGGAGCCGCACGCACGGGCCGGCAGAGCTGAGAAACATGGCCTGGCTGAGATTCACGTGGATGGTCTGGGCTTGGGCCTGAATGGGGGCCAGGACTTCAACTTCAAGCTGATCTGCCCCGCCTCCATGCTCTCGTCCCGCAACCAGTAGTTCGTGCGTGTAGCCGGTGATGCGTTTTTGATATCCATGTCGGTTGTGCGTTGACTTGTCAGGCGTTAACCCGGTTCACCGATCGTCGGTAACTCCCAGGATGTGGTAGTCCGATGGAGTAGGGTTCACGCGTTGGACTTTCTGAGCGCCTGGGCCCGGAATCACTTGTCACCGGCAGGTGGCGGGTTAACACTGGCGCGATGCAAGTTCTTCTCGTCCTGACGGTCATTGGCAAGGATCGCACTGGCCTGGTGGAATCGGTCGCGCGCGTGGTCGCCGAGCATGGTGGCAACTGGCTGGAAAGCCGCATGTGCCGATTGGGGGGTGAGTTCGCCGGCATCCTGCGCGTGCAGGTTCCGGCAGCGCGCCGCGCGGCCTTGGAGCAGGCGCTGGCCAAACTGCCTGACCTGACCATTGTGGTGCGCTCGGATGACGCGTTTGTCTCCCTCTCGCCCCCGCAGTTCGCCGCGTTGGAAGTCGTGGGCCATGATCGGCCCGGCATCGTGCGCGAGATTGCCCACGCGCTCGCCGCCCAAGGCGTGAATGTGGAGGAACTCGCCACCGAATGTGTCAGCGCGCCCATGTCCGGGGAACTGCTCTTCCAGGCTCGGGCCAAACTGCTGCTGCCGGCGGATCTGATGGTCAGTACCCTTCGTGAATCGTTGGAGAAAGCCGTCACTGGCCTCACGGTGGAAGTCACGCCGCTGGAATTGAAATGATTGCCCGGCTGACTTTGCCCTCACGTATTCTCAGGAACCTCTCGTGGCTGCGACGCTTCGGCGGCGCGGGTGGAGGCGACGCCCCCGTCGCCCTTCCCCCGCCGTCTCCCGGCGCCGGGGGGCGCTGTGCCGGCCTTCTGCGACGGGGCGTCGCAGCCAGGGTGCAAGGCTCCGAGACCCGTCCAGAACCAAGAGGCGAAACTCTCCATGCGACCACGAAATCTCCTCCGCGAATCAAACTTCTAACCGGCTGCCTGCTCCTGGTCGTTCACTTTGCGCTGGCGCAGTCCTCGGAAACGTTGACCGCGCTGAAGGCCACCGTGGAGAGTGCGTTTGCCTCGCTGCAAACACCCGGGCTTTCCGTGGCGGTAGGCGTGAGCAACCGCCTGTTCTGGTCCACGGGCTTCGGATTCGCCGACCTTGAACAAAAGACACCGACCGACGCTGGGACGATTTACCGCTACGCTTCGATCTCCAAACCCATCGCAGCCACCGCAGCAATGCAACTGGTGGAGGCGGGCAAAGTCTCGCTCGACGCGCCCATTCAGCGTTACGTTCCGAGTTTTCCCGCCAAGCCCGAGGGCGAAATCACGTTGCGGCATCTCCTGACGCACACTTCGGGCATCCGGCATTATCAGGGATTGGAAATGTTGAGCAACCGGCGTTACCACTCCGTCGGCGAGGCGCTCGGCATTTTCAAGGATGATCCGCTGAAGTTTCCGCCGGGGACAAAATACCTTTACTCCTCCTACGCCTTCAACATCGTGGCGGCAGTGGTCGAGGAAGCCGCGGGCAAACCGTTCCGCCTGTATCTGCGGGAGAGAATCTTCCGGCCCGCCGGCATGGCCACCGCCGATCTCGAGCACTTGGAGGAGCCGGTGAAAAACCGCAGCCGGCAGTATCTGCGTCAAGGCGACCGTTTCGTCCCGGCACCGGAGGTGGATTTAAGCTGCAAATGGGCCGGCGGCGGCATGGCGGGCAACGCAGAAGATCTGGTCTGGTTTTGCATGGCGCTCAACGATGGCAGATTGCTGGGCGCGAACGCGCGGCGAATGATGTACGAATCCGCAGTGTTGCCGGATGGCAGCCGCACCGAATACGGACTCGGCTGGCGAACGCAGACAGACCAACAGAAACGCCTGTGGGTCGGCCACAGCGGTGGGGCCACCGGGGGCACGACTTACTTCCTGCACCATCCCGAGCACAATGTCGCCGTCGCGTTGCTGGCCAACGCGCAACAAGTCAAAGGGCTGGGCGAGCTTGCCCTGCGGCTGGGGCAGATCATGCTGCCGACGAGCGAAGCATCCACCGTGACCGAAAGCCACTGATCCACCAAAGCGCACGCAAAGGGCAAACGTATGAAACACTACTGCCAGACCATCCTGCTCTCCGCAGGGATGCTTACCGGAGCCGGAAACCTCAACGCGCCCGCAGCCGACCAACCGCAATGGGGGCACGCCTGGACGCGCAACATGGTTTCGAGCGAGAAGGGGTTGCCCGATTCGTTCGACCCGAAAACCGGCCGCAACCTCAGGTGGACCGCCAGGCTGGGCACGGAGACCCACTCCACACCCATCATCGCCGGTGGCCGGGTTTACATCGGCACGAACAACGGCGAGCCACGCGATCCGAAACATCAGGGCGATCGTGGCGTGTTGATGTGTTTCGACGAACGGACCGGCAACTTCCTCTGGCAGTTGGTGGTACCGAAGCGGGAGGAAGACCCTTACTTCGACTGGCCCAGGAGCGGCATTTCCTCGACCGCGACCGTCGAGGGCGACCGCGTTTACCTGGTGAGCAATCGCGGAGAAGTGCTTTGCCTGGACGCTCGCGGCATGGCGGATGGGAACGACGGTCCGTTCCTGGACGAGGGCGCGCGCATGACCGTGCCTCCCGGCTCCGGAGCGTCGCCCCGACCCGTCCCGGGCGCGGAGATCAACCCGTTGCCACTCGCGCCGCCGCCGGGCGTGGAACTCCTCAACCCGGGACCGACCGATGCCGACATCCTCTGGGTCTTTGATCTCGTCACCGGCGCGGGCACGTGGCCGCACGACGCCGCGCACAGTTCCATCCTGATCCACGGCGACCACCTCTATTTGAACTCCTGCACCGGCGTGGACAACACGCACAAGCGCATCCGCAAACCAGACGCCCCAAGTCTGGTCGTGCTCGACAAGCGCACGGGCCGCCTGCTCGCACGGGACGATGAACGCATTGCGCCGGACATTTTTCATTGCACCTGGTCCTCACCCTCGCTTGCGACGGTGAACGGACGGCCTTTGATCTTTTTTGCCGCGGGCAACGGCGTGGTTTACGCCTTCGACACCTTGCGCACCAATCCACCTCCCCGCGCAGTGCTCAAGTTGAGCAAAGTTTTTGAATTCGACTTTGATCCGACCGCACCCAAGGAGAGCGTGCATCGTTACAACAGCAACCGGCGGGAAGGTCCGAGCAACATTTACGGCATGCCGGTCTTCCATGATGACCGCCTCTACGTGGCCGGCGGCGGAGACCTTTGGTGGGGCAAGAATGAAGCCTGGCTCAAGTGCATGGACGCGACTGCCCTCGCCTGGCGTGGCAGCCACCCTCTCCAATCGGATGGGAGCGGGGCTGGGGCGGAAGGCTTGCTCTGGTCATATCCGCTGGAGAAACACGTTATGTCCACGGCGGCGGTTTACGAGGGGATGGTGTTCATGGCCGATTGCGGACGCACCTTTCATTGTGTCGAAGCCAGGACGGGCCAACGGCTTTGGACGCACGAAATCAAAGGCGAAGTCTGGGCGTCGCCCTACGTGGCCGATGGTAAAGTTTACCTCGGCACACGCGGCGGAGCATTTTACGTGTTCGCCGCCCGCCGGGATAAGAACGTGCTTGCGGAATTGGAACTGGTTTCGCCCATCAGCGGCACCGCCACCGCCGCCAACGGCGTCCTCTACGTCGCGACGATGAGCCATCTCTACGCGGTGCAACAAGGCGCCCACTCCACGGCAAGCTCTGAAGTCGCACCCAGCGCGGATCGCTGAGTCCGCGCGATTCGGTAGGACGGGCGTCGCGCCTGGCTTCGATTTCATTGATTCTTGAAACAGGCGTGACGCCTGTCCTGCGCAATCGTTGCCTTCAACCTGTGCGCTTCGAGAAACGCGGCGTATGTTCTGCCATGAGAATTACCTCTTCACTATTTGAAGCATTCCTGAAATGCCCGACCAAATGTTATCTGCGCTCACTGGGCGAAACCGGTTCGGGCAACGAATACGCCGAATGGGTTCGGGGTCAGGTGGAATCTTACGGACGCGAAGCGGCTTGGCGATTACAGGAAGCCGTGTCGGAAGCCGAACGCGTCGTTGCCCCGCCCGTCAACGAAAACTTCAAGATCGCCAAGTGGCGGTTGGCGGTGAGCATCGTTGCATGCACGCCGACGCGCGGCCCCCATGAGCCTCGTAGCAGCGGACGTGAATCCGCTCCATCTCAATTTGCGGGAGATCAGAGCCGACTCACGTCGGCTGCTACGGTTCAGAATCGCGATCCGCGAATCGCGGTTTCGGTGGATTCGTCCCCAAGCGAAACAAGGGAAGCGCAGGAATTGGAATCCAACCTCCACGCCATTGAGCGCATCCCATCCGAAGGCCGCGGCAAGCCGGCGCAGTTTATTCCCATCCGTTTCATTTGGCGGAACAAGCTCACCAAGGACGACAAGCTTCTGCTGGCCTTTGATGCCTTCGTGCTCGCGCAAGCGATTGGACGCGACATTCCCGTCGGCAAAATCATCCACGGCGAACTCCGTGATTGCGTTCGTAGCAGCCGAGGTAACGAGGCTCAAACTGCACTGCCTGTTCACGATGAAATGGACGAACCGCAAATCGGAAATTCAGCCACGCCCGGCCAAGCGGAGCCACGGGTGACAAAGGTGAAGACGGCCGCGCTGGTCGGCGAAGTACGGAAACGCGCCGAGAAGATAGCCGCGCTGCTCACCAGCGAGAAACCGCCCGAACTCGTGCTGAACCGCCACTGCCCCGAGTGCGAATTCCGCGACCGCTGCCGGCAGAAGGTGATTGAGACGGACGACCTCAGCCTGCTGGCCGGAATGAGCGCGAAGGAGCGCCAGAAACTCCGCAGCAAAGGCATCTTCACCGTCACGCAACTCTCCTACACGTTCCGACCGCGCCGCCGGCCCAAGCGGCTGCGCGACAAACGCGAGAAGTATCACCACTCGCTCAAGGCGCTGGCGATTCGGGAGAAGAAAATCCACATCGTCGGCAGCCCGGAACTCAAGCTCGAAGGCACGCCCGTCTATCTGGACGTCGAGGGCCTGCCCGACCGCGATTTCTACTACCTCATCGGCCTGCGCATCGGCCACGGCGACACCGCCGTCCAGCACAGCCTGTGGGCGGACACCGTCGCGGGCGAGGGGAAGATTTGGCGGGCATTCCTAGCCCTCCTCGAAACCATCGAGAAACCGGTGCTGATTCACTATGGGAGTTATGAAACAAGGTTTCTGAAAGAGATGAAAGCAAGACACGGCAGCTCAGCGGATGAACTTGTCGCGGGTGCAGCAATCGCGTCGGCAATCAACCTTGTTTCCGTGATGTTCGCCAAAATCTACTTCCCGACGCTCTCGAACGGCCTAAAGGAAATCGGTCAATGGCTGGGCTACAAGTGGCAGGAAAATCGCCCATCGGGTTCGGAAACGATTCGGTGGCGGCAGGAGTGGGAACGATCCGGCGTGCAGTCATCAAAGCAATCACTGTTTGCCTACAACTCGAACGACTGTGCAGCACTGGCCTTGGTCGCCAACACCGTCACGCATGCGGGTCTTCAACCTCGGCAACAAGCCGCTGAGGAGGACTCGACCTTGGAGGTCGTTCACGCGGACGACTTAGAGTCGCAAGACACCATGTGGCCAAAATTCAGCAGTTCCGTTGAAGGCTTCGAGGCCATCAACGAGGCTGCTCGTTGGGACTATCAACGCGACAGGATATACACCAGGACCGATGCGGAATTGCGTTCCGTCAGAAAGAGGGCGAAAGCACGGTTGAAAGGTTCTGTGAGGATTAGCAAGGAAGTCACTTACGGAGCGCGGCGAATCTGTCCGCGCTGCCAAAAAAGCGGCAACCAGATGAGCCGGACAATCACCAAGCACCTACATGATCTGAGGTTCACGAAGTCCGGCGTTACCGGCTGGGTAGTGAAGTGCTGTTTTCAGGTTTTCCGATGCCAGCACTGCATGGAGTTCATTCCTTGGCCGCGGGAATTTTGGGAACGAACAAAGTTTGGCCGCAATTTGGCCGCATTCGCCGTTTTCGAGGCGATTGAGCTTTGCGTCCCACAGAGGTCTATAACTCACACCCTGAACAGACTGTTTGGATTCCAGTTGAACGAGAACGTCGTCCCTCGGTTCAAAGCAAGTGCCGCCGGATACTACGAGACGACCAGAGCGCGGATCTTGGAGCGGATGCTGAATGGAAATCTGATTCATGCAGACGAGACGCGAATCGTCTTGAAAGGAAAACCGGCTTACGTGTGGGTTTTCGCCACGTTTCGTGAGGTCGTCTATTTCTACTCGGAAACACGCGAAGGAACGTTGCTTGAGAATCTGCTGAAGGAATTCAAAGGCGTTGTCGTGTCTGATTTCTATGCGGCATACGATTCTCTGCCTTGCCCGCAGCAAAAGTGTCTCATCCATTTGATGCGCGATCTAAACGACGCGGTCTTGGATCATCCGTTTGACGATGAAGTCGGTGGCATTGTGAAGCGATTCGCCCAAGTTCTCAGAGGCATCGTGGCGACGATTGACCGACGAGGTCTCAAGCGGCATTTTCTCCGAAAGCACGGCCTTGAAGTCGAACGATTCTACCGGCACATGCGGCGTACGAGTTACCAGAGCGAAGCTGCATTGAAGTGCAAGGAGCGATTCGAGAAGAACCGGGAAAAGCTTTTCACCTTCTTGAACCATGATGGTGTGCCTTGGAACAACAACAATGTGGAGCACGCCATCAAAGCATTCGCTAGATTGCGTCGGGCAATCGAAGGATTATCCACGCCAAAAGGCATTGAAGAATACCTGATTCTTCTGAGCGTCTGCCAAACCTGCAAATACATGGGCGTGGACTTTCTGGATTTCCTCCGTTCCGGGGAAAAGGACATTCACGCCTTCGCGGAAAGCCGGCGCAGGCGCGGGCGGCGTTTGCCCACCCGCGAACCGCAAGCCCCGCCAGCGGATGAACCGGAGACCCAATCCCCGTAGCAGCCGTTATGTGTGGCTTCCCCCATTTATTTGTGGCTTCGCGGCAGGCTTGTCAGGCGGCGGGGTGTCTGGCACGGTAGCGGTTGATGAACGCCGACCTGAAACGCATTACGGTTGATCCGGCCATTTGCCACGGCAAGCCCACTGTGCGGGGGTTGCGCTATCCCGTGAGCATGATCCTTGAGCTGCTCGCCGGCAACATGACGCCGGAGGAAATCCTCGCGGACTACCCGGACCTTGAGCGCGAGGATATCAGCGCCTGCCTGGCCTTTGCCGCCCGGCTCGCCAGCGTCCACCGCATTCTCCCTCTGGCCGCGTGAAGTTCTTGGTGGATGCCCAGTTGCCGCGCCGGCTCGCGCTCTGGCTTCAGCAGCGCGGGCAGGACGCGGTTCACACGCTGGATCTCGCCCAGCAGAATCGCACCCCTGACGCATCGCTTCTGACCCTTGCGAACACCGAGCAGCGCGTAAAACACCCGGAACACGGACGGCCATGACATCCACTCCGTAGCTGAGTTTTGCGCTGTTGATTACCGCCTCCGGCTGCGTTAAATATCTGGCGTGAACACAATGGCCGATGGCGAATGCGCAATCCTGGAGCGGGCCATCTCTGCCGACAATGAATCGTGGAGCCCGGAAGCGGCCCGGGCGATTCTGGCTTTCAAGCTGGCCGCAACCGATTTGCGCCGCGCCGACGAACTCGCCGCGAAGGCGCGCTCCGGAGCGATTACCGATGAGGAACAGCAGCATCTCGAAAACTACCTTCACGTGGGCCGGATTGTAGAGTTCATGAAAGCCCGGGCGCTCCTTTCGCTCAAGGCGCAGGACGCCGCCGCGTAATCCGGTATGGAGCGGCAACTGGTCGAGTTGGTCCGGCGCCGCGCCGGATTCCGTTGCGAGTATTGTCACTTCCCCGAACGTTTCTCCGGCCTCAACTTTCAGACAGATCACATCATTGCGGAGAAACACGGCGGTCGGACGGAAAGCGAGAACCTCGCGTTTAGTTGCATCTACTATAATAGCTGCAAGGGGCCGAATCTGTCCGGGGTGGATCCGATCACACGCGAAATCGTGCGGCTGTTTCATCCGCGGCGCGATGTTTGGGACGACCATTCTTCTGGCAGGACGCCATACTCGCAGGCCGCACGGCGATCGGTCGCGCAACAATCGAGGTGTTGCGCATCAATGACGCTGCAGCGGTGGCGCTGCGCAGGTTGTTCATTCGGGCGGGAGTGTTCCAGTTGCCTTGAACCGGTTCACGTTCGATTTGTCGGCTGCCGATTCTGCAACTACATGGGCGTGGACTTTCTGGATTTCCTCCGCTCTGGGGCTCGGTTCAATCCACGAACATCAGTTCGTTCGAGACCAGCAGCACCTGGGCGTATTTTTCCAGCGGCGAGAGTTTCGCGCCGGTGGCCGGCTGGGCGGTGAGAAACTGCTCCGCCATTCGGACCTCATCGTGTTCCGGCGGACGTTGCGCAATCAGTTCATACATCGCCTGGATCTTTCCGGCGGCGTCCTCCCTGCCTTTGACTTCTTCGCGTTGGACCAGCGCACGGGCCTGCTCGATCACAAAGGGACTGTTCAACATGAACAATGCCTGTTGCGGCACGGTCGTGGCGAAGCGGCCCTGATTGCTCACGTCGGGATTGGCAAAGTCGAACGTGCGAAACATGCCCGGCAGGTTTTGTCGGTCAATCAAGCCATACACGGTGCGGCGGGTGGCGTACGGTTCGCTGACGATGTCCACGGGCACGCCGCCGGGTTTGAGATCGAGCTTGCCGGAAACCGCCAGCAAGGTGTCGCGCATGGCCTCGAAATCGAGGCGGCGGCGGTTCATACGGCTGAAATAGCGGTTGTCCGGATCGGCCTCGAGTGTCTTAACATCGGCCTCACTGCTCTGCTGGTAGGTCGCCGAGAGCAGAATCAACCGGTGCAGCCTTTTGGTGCTCCAGCCGTTCTCCATGAAGGTGGCGGCCAGAAAGTCCAACAACTCGCGGTGCAGCGGGGCCTCGGTGCGGACACCAAAATCCCCCGGCGTGTTGACGAGGCCCTCGCCAAAATGATGCCGCCAGACGCGGTTGACATAGACGCGGGCCGTCAGCGGGTTGTCGCGACTCGCGATGCTCCGGGCCAACTCCAAGCGCCCGCTGCCGTCGGTGAACGCCGAAGGAGTGGACTCGCTCAACACCTCGAGAAAGCGCCGCGGCACTTCCGGTCCGCGGTTGCCCGGGTTGCCGCGGATGAAGACCTGCGAGTTGGCGGGCCGCGCCTTGTCCACCAGCGCCATCGCGCGCAGCGGCACGCCGGGATGCGTCCAGCTCAACGCCTCGATCTTGTTGCGGATGGGGGCGGAGCCCTCGCGCAAGCGCCGCGCGTGGATGGTGCGAACTTCGTCCTTGGGGAGATTGATGGGTGTGCCCTCGGCGTAAAGGACCTGGCGCAGTACCTCCCGGTCCGCATCCGGCAAGGAGGCGGGCGGCTCTTGTTTTTCCTTGGTGGCCGACGCCACGGCCTTTTTCCACGCCTCGTCAACGTCGGCAAGGATCTTGTTGTAAACTTCAACCACCGATTTCAAAGACTCGACCGGCTTCTCCGCCAGCGCTCTGGCCAGGACCGGATTGAATTGCGCCGAATCTGCCCCGTACTGATCCAGCAGCGGCTTCGCGTTCGCCGAATAATCCTGCTCCGCAAGCGCCGAGAGTTCAAACCAGGGAGTGAAAATGGGGTCAGGGCTTTTACGGCGCTGGTCGAGATCCTTGATCCAGCGGCGCAGGACGGCGGGAATGAGTTTCCGTTCCTGGGCAAAGGTGTCGAACTTGGACTGGTCCTCCAACTGCGCAGCGTCGCACGCACCGAGCAGATAGTCGCCCACGTTTTTGCGCAGTTCACCGATGAACTGGGCGATTTCCTTGTCCTGAAATTCCTCGATCTCCGCCTCGATCTTCGCCACGGCCTTCAAGTAATCCTGGTAGTCGGGAGATTCGTGCAGCGGGCGAAGCAAGGGGTTCTCCGCCGGCTCCTCGCTGCTCGCAAAGACGCCATACAGCGCGTAATAATCCTGCGCCGAGATGGGGTCAAACTTGTGATCGTGGCAACGCGCGCAACTGACGGTCAACCCCAGTGTGCCGCGCGTGACCACGTCAATGCGGTCGTCAATGATGTCGTGCGGATTGTTCAAAAAACGCCGGCCCAACGTGAGAAAGCCCAGCGCAGCCAGGGCGTCCTTCTCCTCGCCCAACGGTAGGCGGTCAGCCGCGATCTGCTCGATCAGGAATTGATCGTAGGGTTTGTCTTCGTTGAAGGCGCGGATGACGTAATCGCGGTAGGTGTAGGAGAACGGATAACGCCGCTCCTCGCCGCCGGCGAGATAGCCTTTGGTGTCCGCGTAGCGCGCCACATCCAGCCAGTGCCGCCCCCAGCGCTCGCCATAGTGTGGCGAGGCGAGCAAACGGTCCACCAAGCGGGCATAGGCATCGGGCTGTTTGTCGTTGACGAACGACTCGACTTCTTCGGGCGTGGGCGGCAGGCCGGTGAGGTCGTAGCTAACGCGGCGGATCAACGTGCGGTGGTCGGCGGGTTCGGCGGGCGAGAGTTCTTCTTGTTCCAGCTTCACGAGGACAAATGGGTCCACCGGAGACTGCACCCAGCCGTGCTGCTTGACCTTGGGTGGTGCGGGCTTTTGCACCGGCTGAAACGCCCAATGCCGGGCGCGCGCCTCGGCAACATCCGTCAGCGGCTTTGGGCCGTCGTCCACTCGCGGGTCGGGCGCGCCCATGTTGACCCAGGCTTCGAGATCGGCGATCTGTTCCGCGGAAAGTTTCTCATCCTTTGGCGGCATCTGGAGGTCTTCATCCTCATAGCGCACGGCCTTGATCAACAAACTCGCGGCAGCATCACCAGGCACGATGGCGGGACCGGACGTTCCACCCTTGAGTGTTGCTTCACGATTATCCAGCCGCAGGCCGCCGCGAATTTTCTCCGCCTTGTCACTGTGACAGGAATAGCAATGCTCGACCAACACCGGGCGGATGCGGTTCTCGAAGAATTCGATTTGGTCGGCGGTGGGCGTGGCGTACGTCGAAAAAACCAAAAACCAAAAACCAAAAACCCAAGACCAAAAACCCAAGCCCCGCCAGGCTCCAAACCGCAAACTCCACCGGGGCGGGTATGAGACTGTGGGGGTTGCTCGCCTCACGCAATCAACTCCTTCACCAAGTTCCCATGCACGTCGGTCAACCGGAAATCCCGGCCTGCGTGGCGGAAGGTCAACCGCGTGTGATCGAACCCCAGCAAATGAAGGATGGTGGCGTGCAGGTCGTGAACGTGAACGGGCTTCTCCACCGCCTTGAATCCAAAGTCGTCGGTCGCGCCGTGGACGTAACCGCCGCGCACGCCGCCTCCCGCCATCCACATGGTGAAGCCGTAATGATTGTGATCGCGCCCGTTGATTTTGCCGGCGTTCGCGCCGGGAGTCGGAAGTTCGACGGTGGGTGTGCGGCCAAATTCTCCGCCCCAGATGACCAGCGTATCATCCAACATGCCACGCTGCTTGAGGTCCAGGAGCAGCGCGCCAATCGGCTGATCCGACTCCTTCGCCAGCTTGCGATGCCCTTCTTCGAGGTCGTCGTGGTTGTCCCAGGGCTGGCCGTCGCCGTGCCAGACCTGAACAAAGCGAACCCCGCGCTCGAGCAACCGGCGTGCGATGAGCAGTTGCCTCGCCTGGGTACCCTTGCCGTATAACTCACGGATCGCTTCCGATTCCTGGCTGATGTCGAACGCGTCAGTGGCGTCCATCTGCATCCGGTACGCCAGCTCAAAGGATTGGATGCGGGCCTCGAGTTGCGCGTCCTGCGCGCGGCGACGGGCGTGGCGCTCGTTCAACTGATGCAGCAGGTCGAGCTGTTTCCGTTGCTCTTCCAGCGACACGGAGTTGTTTTTGATGTGTTCGATGAGTTGCTCGACCTTCTCGTGCTTCGTGTTGATGTGCGTCCCCTGGTAAATACCCGGCAGAAAGGCGCTTTGCCAGTTTTGCGATTCCTGAATCGGATAGCCCGGACACAAGCTGATGAAGCCGGGAAGATTCTGGTTTTGAGAGCCGAGGCCGTAGGTAATCCAGGAACCCAGACTGGGCCGTGGCAATCGCGCATCACCGCAGTTCATCAGCATGAGCGACGGCTCGTGGTTGGGAACGTCCGCGTGCATCGAGCGGATCACCGCAATGTCATCAATGCTCTCGGCCACGTGGGTGAACAACTCACTGACTTCGATGCCGCTCTGCCCGTACTTTTTGAAGGTGAACGGCGATTTCCAGGCTGCGCCAGTTTTCCGCTCCGTTTTCAGGTTGTCCATCGGCAATGGCTGCCCATGCAACCGCGTGAGCTCTGGCTTGGGATCAAACGTGTCCAGGTGGGAAGGCCCGCCATTGGCAAAGATGTGGATGACCCGCTTGGCTTTCGCCGGAAAGTGCGGTGCCCGGGGTGCGAGTGGAGAGTTGCCGTTGACGCCGTCCGCCGCCAGGGCCGAACCAGGAATTTCCGGTCCCAGCAAGTTGGCGAGACCGAGCATCCCCAGGCCCATGCCGCACCGGCAAAGGAAGTCGCGCCGGGTCAGGAAGTGATCTTCCAGTCTCGGGCGATGATGCGGTGAATTCATCATGGGCGCGACCTTTTCAACGGGCTTCAGCCTCACACCATTCAGCAATTCGGAATCAGCGTCAACCAGTAAAACGGGTGAAATGGGGTGCAATGGCGGCTGCCCGACTCACCCCGGGTCAGGAGAGATCGCCGCCGTAGCGCCGGAAGAATTCCTGTTCCGCTTCGAGACTGCCGATCAGGACGATTTCAGATTGTGCTGGCAGGGGAATTTGCGGATTGGGATTGATTTCAAAGTGACTGTTTTCATTGATGGCCACGACGTTGCAGCCGGTGGTCTGGCGGAGGTTGGTTTCCACCAGCGATTTGCCGGCCAGCGCGGGCGGCGTCTTCATGCGGAACACATTCAATCCTTCCGCCAGCATCAGAATGTCACTGCGTTTCAGAAGATTGAAAATGATGTTTGCGCCCATGGAAGCGTACGACATGACGAAGTCCGCCCCGGCGCGGTGTAGCGTGGAGACGTTGCGTTCGTGGGTCGCCCGGCTGATGATCTGAATGTCCGGTCGCAAACGCCGGCAGAAGATGGTGAGGTAGATGCTGGTGTCATCGTCATGGGAGGTGATGATGATGGCGGGGGCTTCCTTTAGTCCCGCTTTTTGCAGAATCTCCAGGTCGGCGGCGTCGCCCAGGAGGTAGCGGTCCGCGCCCACGGTGGGAATGTGCTCGGGCATGCGTTCGATGATACGAAACTCGACACCACGTTCGGCCAGGGCATTGCCCGTGGCGCGGCCGACCCGCCCCCCGCCAATGATCAATACCGGCGCGAGCGCCTGGTGATAGATGCAGAACAGTTCGTTGTAATTGCGAATCTGCTCGGCTGAACCGGCCAGGACCAGGACGGTGTTGGGACTGAGGCGCGTCTGCGCGCCGGCCGTTGCATAACGGCCCCGTTCCCAGACCCCCAGAACATTCAAGCCTACCATTTCCCGCAGCCGCGTTTCGGCGAGGGTTTTGCCAATGAGCGGCGTGCCGGCGGCCGTGGCTTCCGCAATCAACAATTGGTCGAAATGGCCGATCACGTGCGCTCCGGCGTCGCCACCGATGGTGCGCCGTGCCAGGGATTGCCCCATGAGCCGGCCCAACCGGACGACGTGCGAACTGCCGGCCAGTTTGAGAATGTCCTCCGCGGCGGAGGTCGTGGCCGTGGTGATGATGGGCACTTTGGGCGACAGTTCGCGGACGGTGAAGGCGATGTTCGTGTTGATCACGTCATCCCCGGTGGCGACGACCATGGCTGCCTGGCGGATGTTGAGTCCTTCGTAGGTGTCCGGGAGGTCGGGTTCGCCCAACACGATGTTGAACCCGAGATCGTGCAGCCGTTGAGCTTCCGACAAATCCTTTACCACCAGGGCATAACTGTAGCCATATTGCTTGAGTTTGTTAATGAGCGCATGAGCCACCGGATCATAGTTCGTCAGAATGACGTGGCCGGTGGTGTCCGGCGGCAACTGCCGGGGGGTGCGCGCCGCACTTTGCGCCTCGACCCAGGGCGCATAGAAAAACTGGATCAGGGTAAATGGCATCAACATCAGCAGAAAGATCATGCCGGACATCAACACCAGGATCGAAAAGAGCCGGCCAAAGTCGCTGTGGAAAGTGATATCGCCAAAGCCAAGCGTGGACATCACCGTCAACGTCCAGTAGAACCCGGTAATCCAGGAGTATTCGCGCCCCTCCCACTCCATGATCACATGGAACAGTACGCTGAACACAACGATCATGACGACCAGGACAAGAAGAAACCCGCCCAGCATCTTGAGATTGCGCACCGCTTTCTTGACGCGCAGGAAGGCGACCATTTGCGAGATGTAGAATTTCATCGGCTGTCTGTCCGGTTTCCGTCCGCACCCGGTCCTTCGCGGGGATTGGATGCCGGGCCAACAATTAGACCGCGCCCTGCCGTGTGACGAGTAAAAAACCGGGGCCAAACCGGACACCTGCCCCCTGCAAATTTTCAGTGACGCGCCGGGAGCTACCTGTTAAGAGCTTCACCACTCATGAAAACGACTGTGAGAACAAGCCCAAGTTTCCTGTCTCATTCATTCACCATGACGGCGCTTACCTGCGCGGCCTCGGTCCATTTGGTCCATGCGGCGGACTTCGAAATCCGCGACGCGGTTGAATTCGACAAGATCGTTGCTCCCAATGCAAAGCTGGAGCGGCTGGCCACGGATATGCGCTTCACCGAAGGTCCGGTATGGCGGGCGGCGGATGGTGGATACCTCGTCTTTAGTGATATCCCCGCGGACGAACTGAAGAAGTGGTCGCCCAAGGAGGGGTTGTCAACGTTCCGCAAGCCCAGCCGCAACGCCAATGGCAACACCGTGGATCGCCACGGCCGCCTGATCACCTGCGAGCACAGTGGCCGCCGGGTGAGCATTCTGGAGAAAGACGGCTCTTTGCGCACGCTGGTGGACCAGTGCGATGGCAAGAAGTTCAACTCGCCAAACGACGCCGTGGTAAAATCTGACGGCACCATCTGGTTCACCGATCCGCCATACGGATTACCGCGCGACGCCGTAAAGGAACAGGATGGCAATTACGTTTTCCGCTTTGATCCCAAAACGCAGAAGGCCGCGCGGGTGGCCGACGGTTTTGACATGCCCAATGGCCTCTGTTTTTCTCCCGACGAGAAGCAGCTATACGTGGCGGACTCCGGCAAACCGCGGCATCTCCGGGTGTTCGACGTGCAACCGGACGGAACCCTGAAAGACGGCAGGGTGTTTTGCGAGATAGACCGGGGCGTGCCCGATGGAATTCGCTGCGACACCCAGGGCCGGATTTATTCAAGCGCGGGCGACGGCGTCCACATTTTCGCGCCGGATGGAAAGCTGGTTGGCAAAATTCTCGTACCGGAATCGGCAGCGAATCTGTGCTTCGGCGGTGCTGACGGCAAGACGCTGTTCATCACGGCGCGCACGTCGCTTTACGCCATTCCGCTGCGGATCGAAGGTGCGAAGTGAGAGGCGATTCAGCAGCGGTCTTGATTTCCCAACAGTTGGTCAGTTCGCCCGCGCTTTTTCCTGAGTGCGCAGAGCGAGTTCGTAGCATTGGAGCGCCTCTTCATAGCGCTCCAGCCGATTGAACAACCCGCCCTTTTGCAGATAGGCGATGGTGAGGGTATCGTCGGCGGCAATGGCCCGATCGTAACAGCGCAACGCGTCCTCGATCTGGCGCAGTTGCTCCAACGCCACCCCTTTCTTGACCAGCGCTTCGGGATGATCGGACGCCCGCGCAAGAATTGCGTCGTAACACGCCAGCGCCTCAGCGGCCTTGTCCTGATCGAGAAGGGACTGGCCTTGGGCGAGCAAGCGGTCAATCGGATCGCCGGCTGACGAACCGTTGCCTTCACTGGCAGGTGGCGTCGCGGGGATGGCGCCGTCCGGTTCGCTTGGTGCCGTGGATTGCCTTGCGGTTGAAGCCCCGCTGGCCAGCGGCGGGCGGGTGGTGGTTTCCAGTTCGAGAATTCGTTTCTCCAGTTGATTCAAAGCGCCGAACAGCCGGGCGTTCGATTGTTCCGTGACCCGGCTGGTGACGACGTGCGTTTCCGCAGGGTCTGGAGCGGGCAAAGCCGCGCGGGCCGCTCCCGGCAGCAGGGTGACAAACTCCGCCAGGCGATTGACCGTGCGCCACTGGAAGTACGCGGTGATCAACATGGCCAGAAAACCCACCCCGGCAAATGACGCGGCAATGATGACCAGCAGGCGCTGGGAACTCTGCATGGCGGCGTTGGCACTCCGCATGGCTTCCAATTCACGTTCCCGTTGCCCAGATACCGTTTGCTCGATGAGAGTCAGCCGGGCGGCGACCGCTTCGGCGTTGCGGGCGGCCAGCGCCTCGGTTTCCTGACGATTACGCTCCAGCGCGATGTGGGTGTTGTGGATCTGTTCCTGAAGTTGAAGATACACTCGCAAGGCGACGGCAGCGTCGTCCGACTCTTTGGTGCTGGCCGTGGCTGGGGTGAGGTCGTTGGTCTCTGCTGCCGACAACACTTGCACCAGGCCGGTGAGCAACAGGCAAACGCACCCGATTCGCGCTCCGCACCATGCCTGCCTGATACGACGTGAGATTTCCGGCGTCCGGTGTCGTCGCGAAATCCAGTGAGGAGCGGTGTTCATTTGCGAGTCGCTGGCAGCGTGCGCCGGACCTGCCTGCTTGTCAATGATACTGTGCATTGAAACGTAGTGCCTCAGTCTTGCGCGTTGGCAGCGCAGATAGGATTTCCAGGCTGCGATACGGCAGAGTGCCATTCTTCGCTAGGGGTTCGAAGGCTGGTCCTCATTCGGAGATGCGCTCCTCCTCGCCGATTGCATCGAACTCCGCGAAGCGCTGGGTGAACTGTTCATTCGTTGACCCGGTTCGCGGCGGCGGCTGTCCGGCTATCTACTTTCCCATCAACTCCAACACTGCCGCCGTCATGGCCGTGACCCCGGTCTTGATCGTTGGCTCGGGCGCGGGGGCGAAAACCGGCGAGTGCAACGAGGGCAGCGTTTCCCCGGTGCGGGCGCTCTCCTTCATGGCCTCGGCACCGACCGCACCAATCGAAAACATGCAGATCGGGATTCTGTGTTCTGTGCGGCCATACTCGGAGAAATCCTCGCCGCCCATGACCGGTTTGCGGCGGACCACCATCTCGTGGCCAAACCACGATTTGAAGACCCCGGCCAGACGCAGTGTCAGGTCTGGATCATTGAAAGTCGCCGGCGTGAAATCATCCCCGAGTTTCACAATCGGCAGGCGGTCTTCCGGCAGCCCGGCGGCCAGCGCCAGCCCGCGCGTGATGCGATGGATGGCCGCGATGGTTTGTTGCCGGACCTCTTCCGTGTAGGAACGGAGCGTGAGCTGCAACCGCACTTCGTCAGGGATGATGTTGTGCTTCGCGCCGCCGTGAATCGAGCCGACCGTCACCACCGCCGGTTCGCCGGGGGCAATTTCGCGGCTGACGATGGTTTGCAGGGCCAAGACGATCTGCGCCGCCAGGACGATGGGATCCTTCACCGCGTGAGGATAGGCGCCGTGCCCGCCCACGCCGCGCACGGTGATGTCCACCGAATCCACGTTGGCCATTGCATAGCCTTCCGTGTAGCCAATCGCTCCGGCCAGCAGGCTGGAATTATTGTGCAACGCGAGGCAGTAATCCGGCTTCGGGAAACGCGTGAACAACCCGTCTGCAATCATTCGTTGCGCCCCACCGCCGCGTTCTTCGGCCGGCTGACCAATCAACACCAACGTGCCGCGCCAGTGTGCCCGAAGGTCGTGGAGCACCCGGGCCACGCCAACCAGACACGCCATGTGAACGTCGTGTCCGCAGGCATGCATCACGGGGACCTCGCGGCCTGAATCATCTCTGGCGACCACCTTGCTGGCGTAAGGCAGGCCGGTTTGCTCCTTCACTGGCAAGGCATCGAGGTCACAACGCACGAGCACGGTTGGCCCGTCACCGTTCTTGAGCACCGTTACCACCCCGTGTCCGCCCACGCCGGTGGTGACTGCGTAGCCGCTGCGGCGCAACTCCTCCGCCAGCCGGGCGGCGGTCTTTTCTTCCTGAAAGGAAAGTTCGGGGTTCGCGTGGAAATGTTTGTACAGCTCGACCAGGGCGGGATATTCGGCATTGACGCGCGTCCGAACCGCGTCGCGAACGGAACGCGGTGTCTGCGCGTTAATGCCGACCGCCAACCACAACACGGTGACACCGGCCAACACCTTTCTCATGGTTGCGTTCCTTTCTTCCGATCCAATACGAAGTCCCGTTCGAATACCTCATAATGCGAATGGCTCATGCCCAACCGCTCGTAAGTCTGCCGGGCGGTGGCGTTGTCCGCGTGCATATAAAGTCGCAGGCCGGCCACGTTGTCGCTGGATCGCGCCAGTGTCACCAGGTGCTCGAACAACGCGCGAAACACGCCTTGCCCGCGAAATTCCTCCTTCACGAAAACACTTTGCAGCCACCACAAATTGCCGTTGCGCCAGTCGCTCCATTCGTAGGTGATCATGAGTTGACCGACGATTGTGCCGTTCACAACCGCCACGTAGTAACGTCCCTTGTGCTCGTCTCCCAGCACGGCGGCAACGCCTTGCCGCACGACCTCCGCGTCAAGCTGCAATTGCTCTGTTTCCCGTGCCAGACGCAGGTTGAACTCTGCGATGACAGCGGCATCGGATAAACGGGCCTGACGGATTTGGATGTTGATGCGGCAAGCTACAAGACCGTGGTGCTGTGAATCAATCTCCGGTTTTGCCGCGCCAACGCGTGCGCTTTCCGCGGCGGAGGTCTGCCGAGGGAATCGCTCTGGGGGGTTGCTACGCCCCGCAACACTTCTCGTATTTCTTCCCGCTGCCGCACGGGCTGGGATCGTTGTGGCCGTCGCCTTCGTTGATGAACCAGCGATGCAGTTCATCTGCCGGCTTGTTGTGCGGCGATTTCATGGGAGGAGAACCGTCTTCGATGGTCTTTTGGCTACGCCATCCGGTTGAAGCGTCGCGTCATACTCTCGCGGGCGCAGTTCAATTCATCCAGCGCCACATCGCGCATCACCTGGATTCCCAACTCGCCCGCCACCTTTGCGACCATTTCTTCGACATGAGGAAATTTAAAAGGAAAACCCCGGCCGTGCCAATCCAAGAAACAGCCCGCAGGCAATTGATCCCCTTTCGGAAGTGGTTTTATTTCAACAATGCCAGCGCCTTTCCCATGACGTCGTCGAGTGTTTCTTCCGGCAGTTCACAGATGAATTCGGCGCGACGGGCCGTCCAATCAAGGCTCTTGATCTGATCGCACAACGCAACGCCGCGCACCTGCAACCCCGGCGGCAACGGCGTCTCGAAAGGATAGCCTTTAACCTGGTTCGTCACGGGGCAGAATAGAGCAAGGCTGGTTTTCTGGTTGTAACTCTCGGGAGAAAGCACCACTGCGGGCCGTCGCCCCGCCTGCTCATGGCCAGCCTGCGGATCGAAGTGAAGCCACACCACGTCGCCTCTCTTGGGAATGTAGCGGCGCGGCATTACCAGACTTCGTTGCCCTGCGGTTTGCCGGTGACAATCTCCTTGGGCAGGTTGCCGGGCCGAATTCCAGCAACCAGATCCGCCAGATGATAATCGCGCGGCGGCCGCGGCGCGACCACCAGCCGTCCCTTGCTGACATTCATCTCCACCTCATCGCCCTCGCGCACGGAAATCTCTTCGGCGAACGTCTTGGGGATGCGGAGCGCCAGACTATTGCCCCAGCGTTGAACCACTGTTTTCATGATGTAGATACAATGAAGCTACGATTCGTCGCTGTCAATCGCTGGCTTCGTCACTGCGCCCCACTCACCCGCGCCAGCCAGATCGCCAAGCCGGAGACGTGCGCCGTGCCGCGCAGCATTTGGACGAGCGTCGGCGTGGTGGGCTTGGTCTATTCAGTTCCACGGCGTCAGCGCTTAATTCAAGCAACGGCTAAATCGGTTTCCAGACGGCGGCGATCTGCCAACGATGGAGCTTCAATCGGGTTGCGCGTGGGAAATTCGCTGTAGGTTTTGCCGTCCAGCTCGCGGCCGGTTTCGGACTTGCGCACACCGCCCCATTGCTTGAAGAAGAACGCCACCTTCGCCCGCTTGCACTGGCGGCGGATGTTATGCACCCACTCGGCGTCCATCGGACGCGCGCCCGGACCGCTCTCGCCGCCGACAATCGCCCACGAGATTCCGTCCAGGCTGAACGTGCCGAGGTCTTCCAACAGCGGCTCAATGGAAAGAAACCTCACCGCCGCCGGAGCGGACCGCAGCAAATCAACTCGCGGAAGCCCGTGGTGTTTGTTCTCCACGCTCACGCCCCACCAGATGTGCGGCAGCTTGCCCGCGAACTTCAATTTGCCCTTGAGCAACGCCGCCAGCCGGTCGGCGCGCTTGGTCAGCACCTGATAGGTGTGCCAGTTCGCCGCCGCCATCACGCGCGCAACCTTGATGATGTATTCGTCGGGAACATCCTTGTGAAACAGGTCGGACATGGAGTTGACGAAAATCATCCGCGACATTCCCCAACGCAGCGGGTCGCCGAGTTTTTCCGGGACGATGCGCAAGTCAAAGCCGTGCTCGCCCTTTGATTTCGACAAATGCACCCCTGCTCCAGCGAATGCATCAATGTAAACATGGTGCAAACGATTGCTGGTCAGAATCTGCGAATAGGCCTGAGCGTACTCGCGGATGATTTCCAATTTAATTTCTGACCAGTAACCAATCGTGTCGAATTTCATAGCGCCTTTGTCACAGCCCCAGCTTCTTCAACCTATTGTTCACTTTCTTGAAATGGAAATCGAACGAGCACGGTCTTTCAAGCCTGCCTCTGTTAGATTGCTTGAGGTGGGTTTTGGTAAGACAGAATAGGACCGAGGCGACGGTGGGGGTGTCACGGGGACGGTGGTTTGGTGTGCTTGGCTTGGTTTCCGGCGGCCCGCACGGCGAGGCGGGCGCGGGTCATGCGTTCACGGAGGCCGCCGGCTTGGAGGAATTCTTGTTCCAGTCTTCTGATCTGCTGGTCGAGCAGGTAGTTGGCTTGATGGATCAGGCAGATGAGGATGTTCGCCACGGTTTCGGCTGGCCGAGTCTCAATAAACGTCCGATAGGACTCATAAGTCTCGTCATTACGAGCGCCGAGTTTGCGGACATACAGGGCTTCCCGGTCGCTCTTAATCCACTCGCGGTGGCCGTGCTGGCGAAGGTAGTCTTTGTAGTCGCCCAGGAGTTCCTCCAGGCTGGCGCGGGCCACACCGGTGAGTTTCAGTTCGGCTTCCTTGGATGTGCCCGAGACCTGGCTGCCTTCGGCGATGTTTTTATTGCCGCTGCGCGCCGCCTGCACCATTTGGTCGTGGGTGCGGGAGCGCTTGTTAATAAAGCGGTCGCAGAAGCGGACGGTGGCGTCATAGATAATCTGGGATTTGCGGTAGGCGAGGAGGCTCTCGTAGCCGCCGTGGGGTGGGATGAAGCCTGGAGAGGACGCAGAAGAAGGAGACGACGAATGGCTCGCGCCAGTCTTCTTGGTCGCATTGGTCTTCTTGGTCCTATTGTCCAGCATGGCTATAGCCCCAATTTCTTAAACCGGGTATTCACTTCCTTGAAGTGGAACTCCAGCGAACAAAGTTTCTCCAGTTCACCCTTCTTGAAATGCCGCGCCACTTCGGGCGTGGCTTTGAGCACTTCGAGGAAATCCGCGTCGTCGCGGCCGGCGTGTTTGACGGCCCAGGTTTGCATGGACGCGTCTTGCACGAGTTTGTAGGCGGCTTCGCGTGTCAGGCCCTTGCGAATGAGCGCGAGCAGGACGGTCTGGCTGTTCCACATGCCGAGCGAGAGGCCGAGGTTGCGCTTCATGTTCTCGGGATAGACGTTCAAGCCGTCCATCAGGCGTGTGAGCAGCCCGAACATGTAATCGAGCAGCGTGCAACTGTCCGGGAAGATGATGCGCTCGACGCTGCTGTGGCTGATGTCGCGCTCGTGCCAGAGGGCGACGTTCTCCAGCGACGCGACGGCGTTGCCGCGCAAAACGCGCGCGAGGCCGGTGAGGCGTTCCCATGTGATGGGATTGCGCTTGTGCGGCATGGCGCTGGAACCCTTCTGGCCTTTGGTGAACGGCTCTTCGGCTTCGAGCACTTCGGTGCGTTGCAGGTGGCGGAACTCGACCGCCCAACGTTCGATGCTCGCGCCAACGAGGGCCAGCGTGGTTTGAAACTCGGCGTGGATGTCGCGCTGCACGACTTGCGTGGCAATGGGCGCGGGACGCACGCCGAGCTTTTTGCAGACGTAGGCTTCCACGCGCGGCGACAGGTGCGCGCTCGTGCCGACGGCGCCGGAGATTTTGCCGACGCTGACGGAATACTTCACGGATTCCAAACGACGGAGGGCGCGTTTGAATTCGTCATACATGAGCGCCATTTTCAGGCCAAAGGTCGTGGGTTCACCGTGGATGCCGTGGCTGCGGCCCATGCAAGGCGTGAACTTGTGTTCTTTAGCGCGGCGGGCGATGACGGGCAGCAGCTTCTTCACGTCCGCGATCAAGATTTCCGCGCTTTGCATCATCTGCACAGCGTAGCAGGTGTCGCCCACGTCGCTGCTGGTGAGGCCGAAATGAAACCAGCGGCTCGCGTTGTCGTTGATGGCTTCGGCAACGGCGGTGGTGAAGCCGATGACGTCGTGGTTGAGAACTTTTTCCAGCTCGCGCTGGCGGGCGACGAGACCGGGCAGGTCGGCAAGCCATTTGTCGCAACCGGCTTTGAGCTTCTGGAAATCCCTGGCCGGTACGACGCCTTCCTTAACGAGGGCTTCGCTGGCGAGCAGTTCGATCTGCAGCCAGATCTTGAGCTTGTTTTCGTCGGTCCAGATGGCCCGCATTTCGGGGCGGGAATAGCGCAAAATCATGCGCACAGGGTATTCCAAGCTGCGAAAGGATTAAACGCAAATCAGCGTGCCGCCAACACCGCAAGCCGCCGACAAAGAAACGCAAGCCACCGGAAGCGGACAGACTCGGCATTCGTTACTGTCAGCACCATGAAATTGAGTCCTACATGTCGCCGGTTTGCCGGTCGGACAAACCACACCCGCGGCTTCACACTGATTGAGTTGCTGGTGGTCATCGCCATCATCGCGATTCTGGCAAGCATGCTTTTGCCGGCGCTGGCCCGGGCCAAGGTCAAGGCCAAGTCCATCAGCAGTCTGAGCAATTTGCGACAACTCGGACTGGGCTTGCAGCTTTACCGCGACGACCACAGCGGGCGTTTTCCTGGTCATTCCCTGCCTCCAGTGGCAGGCGAAGCGCGCGTTCGCTGGGCCGACCTGGTTTTTCCCTACATGCAGAACGTGGAGGTGTATCTCAGCCCGCAGCTTCGGGCGGAGGAGATGAATTACATGAACAAACCGTTTGCGCACACGGCGCCGGGCGGTGTCGAGATACCAGGGCTGACCCGTTACTTCGGTGGCTACGGTTACAACTATCAATATCTGGGTAACACCCGGACACCGGGCGGGATTGCGCCCTTCCACGCTTCGGACAGTTCCATCGCCACCCCGGCCAGCATGGTGGCGTTTGGCGACAGCAAGGGCGCCCGCAAAGGGTCCGCCAGCCTGCCCTACGGAGCGGATGGCTCCGGCGTGTATGTGATTGATCCACCGCTCGGCTCGGTGGACTTGGGTTCGCAGGGCAGCCGGAGAAACAGCGCCGCGCCGGGTTCGGGCAACGCCTATTACGAAGGCGGCAGCGACGGCTCGGACGCGCACCGCGCAACCCCCTCCGACCGTAATGGTGGCCGGGTGAACGTGCTGATGGTGGACGGCCACGCGGTGGCGATGACGCCGAAGGAATTGGACGGGGACAAGGCAGGCACAGGCGCAGTCAACAATGCCTGGTGGAACGGGCGTTTTGATCCCGGTGTCCGGTGAACCAAGGCTCCGGTCAAAAGTCTGATTGGCCGCGACGAACCAAGATGCCTCCTCAGTGCTTCGCCATCTTCTTGCGTGCCGCTTCGAGGATCTTGCGCTCGCGCTCAGTCAGGCTCTGAATGCCGTGCGCGGAGATTTTGTCGAGGATTGGGTCCACTTCTTTGCTAATGAATTCTTCCGAGGGCAGTTCCGGGTCGGTTTCGACGGGCGCGTCGCGCCACGGTCGGTTGCGCACGGAGGCGGCGCGGACCAGTTCGCGTTTACGTTGGCGCGACTCCAGCGGCCGCCAGCGCCGCCAGCGCGCAAACAAACCTTCCCAAGGCAGCGGCACGTAATCGTGATGCCAGCCCAGCCGGACCCACGCGATGCCCGCCAGCAGCCCGCCCAAATGCGCCGCGTGAGCGATACCGCCTCCTCGGGCCGAAGGCACCAGCGTGAAGAACAGCGAAATGCCTCCGGTGATCCAGAGCAGCACGTCGGCGCGAATGGGAATGAAAAAGTTCCAGCGAATCTCACTGGTGGGCAGCAGGCAGACGAAAATGGCGAACATGCCGGACACACCGGCCGAAGCGCCATAGACCGCCGTGCCGTAGTGCATGGGAAAAATCAGCATGAGCAGGCCCTGGAGCAGTCCCCCAATGACGCCGCAACCGAGATAGGCGATGAGGAAGCGGCGGCGGCCCAGCACATTTTCAACGAATCGCGCAAAGAACCAAAGGCCCAGAACGTTGCACAACAGGTGCCACAACCCACCGTGCAGGAATTGAAAAGTCACCAGTTGCCAGACGTAAGCCTGGGTGAAGCACTCGGAGGTCAGGGCCAGCCAGCGCTCGAACAGGGTCTGAAGGTAAGTGTCGTTGATGCACTGAAGCGCGAACACCCCCACCAGCGTGATGATGAGAAGCACCGTCACGGACAACGGTCCTTGGCGATGGTCGTCACGCATGTAATGGCGGTCAGCTAAACCCATGTGCGTTGAAATTAGTCGCGGGCAAGTAAAGTTTCAACGGCCTTTTTGTGGGCCCTGTCGGCGGGACCGCATCTTAGTTGATTGCAGTCCCGCAGGGACGACCGAACATAGCCCACCGATTTATCGGTGGGTGGCTGGGCACCGAGAACAAGCCCCGTCAGGGACGAAAGAAACCAGGCGGGCTTTTCTGCCGTCCCTGCGGGACTTGGCGCTGGCTTTCGCGCAACCAGCGTTAAAACGCTGGGCTATTTCCAAAAAGTCCCTGACGGGACTACAATGAAATGAGATGCATCCTATCGGCGGGACCGCATCCGACGGTGACCAGAGCTTTCATTCATTCTTATCCCCGGCAATCCCGCGCGATTGCATGTGAACTCCATCCTCCCCAGGCAGCATCAATAACGTCCGCAGGTTGGGGCGCAGGCGGGTCATCGTATCAAACCCTTCCTCTCCGACAGTGAGCAACGCCGTGGCCAGCGCGTCGGTTTCCGTGGCCGAGGGCAGCACCGCCACCGCCAGCAGCGCGCGCTTCGCCGGACGACCCGTGCGCGGATCCAACACGTGCCCCAGCATTTGGCCGTCAGCCTCGAAACAGCGTCCCCACGCCGCCGAAACGGACATGGCTTCGTCGCACAGCCGCACGGCGGGTAAAGGCGACTTCCCGTTCGCTACGTTATTAGCCGTGGCCGGTGAGTCTCCAGCTATTCTGAAACTCGCGGGGGGTTGCTCGATGGCAACCTGCCAGCAGTCCCCATCCGGCGGATGGCCTATGGCATAAACGGTACTCGTGCCGCCGTGAATCAAGGCGCTGGTTATGCCCGCATCCCGCAGGAACCCGGCCGCACGTTCGACGGCATAGCCTTTGCCGATGGCGCCCAAATCGAGCATGACCCCCGGGCAGTCAAAGCGTACGGTGCGGCTGGTTTCGTCGAGTTGAACGTGCGCCATGCCGACTTTGGATTGCGCTTCCGCAATCGCTTCCAGTGTCGGCATTTTGCCGCTGCCACCCATGAATCCCCAACAGCGCACCAATGGCGCGATGGTGATGTCAAAGGCGCCGCTCGTTTCCGCGTGCAACCGTTCCGTGTGCTGAAGCAGGGCGAACACCTCCGGCGTGACGCGCACGGATTCGTTGGCGGCGCGGGCGTTGAGTTGGGCGATCTCACTGCCGGCACGATACAGGCTGAGTTGGTTTTCGAGCCGGTCAACTTCGTCGAGCGCTTCCTCGCCGGCGGCGCGCAACGCCACCGGGTTTTCACCGTGCAATACCAACTCAAAGCGAGTTGCCATCGCATGCCGGGCCAGGGTGATGGTTTGCATCGGTTCTCGCAGTGGGTCGCGCGCTTGAGGTTGATCTGATTGGAGGGTGATCAAGCGGAGGGTAGGCTCACGTTATAACTAAAAAGGCCGGACGCACGACGCGCCCGGCCAGTTGAATCAACCCAGCACTAAGACAGCTCGGTCGAGCCGTAAGTCAATGGCTTGACTTCCTTGCCATCGGCCGTGGTCACCTTGCGTGTCTTTTCGTCGAAAAGGCAGGCGATCTTCAAGCGGTCCGACATTTCGGCAAGGGAGATCACCGTTTGCGCACGCACGGCGAGATCAATGCCGCAATTCGGCTGCTTGTTGGCGCGAATGCTGTCCAGCCAGTTCTTGTGATGGACACCGATGTCTTCGACCGGTTTCAGTCCGTCGAGTATTTCGGGATCCATTTCATCCGCGAATTCGCGTTCCGGCAGGAGCTGGATGCGCTCCCCAGCGTTCCCAATGATGAGTGAGGCGTGATGGCCATAGATCGTGAACTCCGGGCTGCGGGCATTGACCGAGCTGCTGGCCAGTACCAGCGAAACCCCGCTGGGGAATTCCACGAGGATTTGGACGTGCTCGGGCACGTCGCGCATCGGCGTTCCGGGCGTGTTCTTGTCCGTGCCCACATTCTTCGTGCCCACGCAGACCACGCGGGACGGGAATTCCGGGTTGCCCGTGGCGAGCATCAATGGGAGCAGGCGGTGCGGAATGAGATCGCCGAGGAGTCCGGCGCAATACGGGTAATATTTGCGCCAGCGGAAATAGTGATCGGGGTTGAACGGGATGCGTTTCTTGACCGGGCCGAGCCACTTTTCCCAGTCGGAGTTGTCGGCCTTGAACTCGGTATCAATCGTGTAGTTCCATTCGCCCTTGGGATTGTTGCGGCAGTAATAGCCCTGGGCCCAAACAAGCTGGCCGATCTTGCCGTCCTGAATCATCTTCGCGGCGGTGTGCCAGGCCTGTGCGGAGCAGCCTTGCGAGCCAACCTGCAGAATCTTCTTGGTCGCCTTGACCTTGTCATACACGGCCATCGCTTCATCCAGGTAGCGGGTCATGGGCTTCTCGCAATAGACGTGCTTGCCGGATTCCATGGCGCCGATGATGGCGTCGGCATGGATCGGGTCGTGGGTGGAGATAACGACGGCGTCAATGTCCTTGCGCTCGATCAGCTTGCGGTAATCGTCGTAGGTTTCCACCTTCGCGTTGGCGTTGTCGCGCAGGATGAAATCCTTCGCCGCGCCAATGCGCTTCTGCCACACGTCGCACACGGCGACCTGCGCCACGTTATTGGCCTGGGCGTTGGATTTCATGATGCGGACATGGGCATTCATGCCCTGCCCGCCCACGCCGATGTAGCCGACGGCGATGCGGTCGTTGGCGCCAAGCACCCGACCGGCGGACGGCGCCTGCCCGTAAAGGGTGTTACGGAAAATTGGTGTCGCGGCCACGGCGGCCGCGGCGGTGGCGGTCGTGCGCAGGAATTGGCGGCGTGTGGATTGGCTGGATGCGGTCTTGTTCGGTTTCATTTCAATTCAACGTTAAATTGTTACTTCTTCCAACAGACGCAAAATAAGCGAGGCAAATTCGGGGCGCAATCAAACAAAACGCTCTGGGGGATTTCCTCCCCGGGCCAGGCTCAGGCTTCCAGCGGCGGCAAAGACTCTCCGTTTCAGGGTTGGATGCACTTCCCGAGGGTATGCCGATTCGTGATTCAGCCTCATTTTCGCTGCCACCACAGCATCAACTCCAACCCGGTGCGGTTGGGATACGAGCGTGGCACCCACTCCTTCAGGAGTTTGAAATATGGAGAGAATCGTACCCATAATTCATCACGTGTCGTGCCAAACGGCGGTCCCTCGGTGTCGGGGATGAGATAATTCACCGCCAGGTAATGACCGCCCGGTTTGAGCCAGTTGAGGACCGCCCGCGTGTAAAGCTCGCGCTCGCCGGGTTGAATCGCGCAGAACAGGGTATGCTCAAAGACCCAGTCAAACGGAAACGGTGGTTCATCCCGCAGGAAATCCGCCTGCCGGAATTCAGCGCCCGATCCGGCGGTTGCCGTTCCATCCCTCCCGCACCTGATTGCGCTGGGAGCGATGTCGTAGCCGTAAGCGCGGAATCCGGCTCTCGCCCATGCACGCACGTCGTGGCCCGTGCCGCAACCCGGCACGCAAACGGTTTCCCCGGGCAACTCATGGTGCGTTGCCAGAAAGTCCACCAAGCCTGGCGAGGGGGCGCCTTTTTCCCAAGGCATGTCGCGCGTCTGATAACGGCGTTCCCAGTCGGCCTGATTCATGAGGGAATCGTGGGCATGACCACTGCGGGGCGGGCAAGCTGGGTTCCGATCAAGCGTCAACTCCTTCATTCGCCTTGATCTGCCCATCCAGCAATTCCACCACCTTGGGCGCGCGCGCGGCTACCGTCGCGTCGTGCGTGGCGATGATCAAAGTCGCATTTCGCTCCGCCTGCAGGCTGCACAGCAACTCGATGATCTCGGCGCCGGTGTGCGAATCGAGATTGCCAGTCGGTTCGTCAGCGAGGATCAATTCCGGTTCGTTGATCAACGCCCGGGCAATGGCGACCCGCTGCTGTTCGCCGCCGGAGAGTTCGTAAGGCTTGTGGTCCACGCGTTCCTTCAGGCCCACGCGCGCCAGCAACTCGCGACCGCGCATTTCCGTCTCCCAGGCCGGGGTGCGCGCCATCCGCGCCGGCAGACACACGTTCTCCAACGCGTCGAGTTCGGGAAACAAATGATAAGCCTGGAACACAAAGCCGATCTTCCGATTGCGCAGCCGCGTCTGCGAGCTTTCCGGCAGGCGGGCGAGGTTCTCGCCGTCAAACCAGATTTCGCCGGCGTCCACCGTATCCAGCCCGCCCAGCAGATGCAGCAGGGTGCTTTTACCCGCGCCGGAGGCTCCGCGCAGCGCGAGGAATTCCCCGCGGCCCACTTCAAGGCTTACCCCGCGCAGGACTTCAAGCGTGCGTTTGCCCATGGTGTAGGTCTTGGTGACGGCGCGGGCGGTGAGGAGTGGTTGAATTCCTTTATTCATGCCGCAACGCCTCCACCGGGTTCATGCGGCTGGCGTGCCACGAGGGAAATGCCGCTGCAAATAAACAAATCAACAGCGATCCGCCGCAGATGATCGCAATGTCGCCGGGCACAATCAGGGCCGGCAGTTGGCTGAAGCCATAGATGGATTCCGGAAACAGTTCAAAGCCAGTGAGCCGTCGCATGAAGCCCAGAAACTCGTTGCGGTAGGTCAGCGCCAACATTCCCAATCCGAAACCGGTCAGCACCCCCAGAATGCTGACAATCAAGCTCTGCCCGAGAAACACCCACATGACCTGGCGGTTGGAGGCGCCGAGGGCTTTGAGCAAACCAATCTCGCGCGTCTTCATCACAATGAATGTGATCAAGGTGCAGGTGATCCCAAACGCCGCCACCAGCACGATGAAGAACAGCAGGTAGAGCATCACGTTCTTCTCGGCCATCACCGCCATCATCAACGGGCTGTCTTCCATCCAGGTCGTCACCCGAAATCCCGGACCCAGGGCGTTGGCCAGTTCCCGCGCGATGGTGTGGGCTTGAAACGGATCCCGCACCGCGACGGTCAGTCCCTGGACCGAGTCGCCCGCCTCGAGGTCGTACAGCGCCTGCGCGTTCTCCAGGGAGGCGATCACAAACAACGCGTTGAATTCATAGTAGCCCGCGTCGAAGACGCCACGGATTTCGTATTCGTCAGGCAGGATGTTCACCTCCCCCTCGCGGCCCCGGTTTTCCCGCATTTTCTTAAGCTCCTGGGGCGAGAGAATCGAAACCCGGTCGCCCACGCGCACTTCCATGTTCTCCGCGAAATTCCGGCCCACCACCAGACCGCGCCCGCTGACATCAAACTCGCCGGCCACGATATTCGTGGTCAAAGTACTCACGGTAGCTTCCGTTTCCGGGTCCACGCCGCGCACGAAGGGCGCGAGCACGAGCGGCTGGCCAAACTCAGGCTGTGTCTCCACCAACACTTGGGCCAGGACGAACGGCGCCACTCCGGTGACGTTGCGATTCGCCGCCACTGCTTCCATCACGGTCGGGTAGTTGGTCATGGTCTGGCCCCGCGCGACCACCTTCAGATGGGCGTTGAAGCCGAACACTTTCTCCCGCAGTTCAAAATCGAATCCGCTCATCACGCTGATGACGATGATGAGCACCGCCACCCCGAGCATGACGCCGATGATGGAGATGACCGTGATGACAGAAACGAACGTCCGTTTGGGCCGCAGGTAACGCAGGGCCAGCAGAAGTTCAAACGGCAGTCGCGACATGCGCGGCAGGCTAGGCACGCGGCCAGGGCGTGTCAATGAACGAGGAATCGCTGAACCCGATCGGCGACTGTTTCCGCCGACCGCCATGGAAGTAACGCCTGAGTTTCGCCTGGGAACAGTGCTGGCGGCCCTGGCGCGCAGAGTTGCACTCTGCCCGTATCCCGGAATTGCATACCGCAGCCCCTCCAACCAACCCAGCGCGCTTCAAGCCGCCGGATGCCCAGCCGAGCGCAGCTCGGTGATAGAGCAGACTGCAAGTTGCGCTACAGGGTTTGGCGTTCGTCCTCATTCGGAGATGCACCTGGCGAAAAGCGAGAGGGATTTTCACTGTTGCTACCGAAAGGGCTGGCGGAATAGCCTGGGCCCGCTCCGAAGTAGGGCTGACCACCATGAATCCCGCCCGCGCGCTCGAAAAGGTGACTGTGGTGTTCTGCTGGGTGACTTCGTTATGCCTGCGCGTTCAGGTTGCCGCGGCCACAGCAGACAACAGCCCTCAACTCCCAACCGCCAGCCCTCCACTCGTCCCCGAGCAACTGGGTGAATCGCCACCGATGTTCGTTGAGCACAATAGCCAACAGGCGGATCGGCGCAGTCAAGTTGCTGCGGCCGGAGCGGAGTGCCAGGGCGACGGCTTGGCGGTCACAGCAACCACGGAAGGCGCGCGGCTGCGCTGTGTATTTCAACGGCTCGAAGGCGAGGCTGCGAGCGAAGGTTTGTGGCTGGTTTCCACCGTGCCCAGTCAACCCAAAGAACGTTTTCGTGTGACGGCAGTCGAGGTAGGGCGGGCAGCGGATTTTGGAGTGCCATGCGCCCGAAGGCAAAATGGGCTGGCGTTTTGTGTGGTATCTCGGTTATACGCGGCGCAGGTCTATGAGTGTCTTGCTGATCGCCATTTTGTCCGGGGTCGGTTTTGTGGTGGCTTACCACACGTACGGCCGCTGGCTGGCGCGGAAACTTTTTCGTCTCGACCCAACTGCGGCGGTGCCCAGCGCCCAGCTCAATGACGATCGGGATTATGTCCCGACCGCAAAGAGCATTGTCTTCGGTCATCACTTCACGTCCATCGCCGGCACGGGACCGATTGTGGGGCCGGCGCTGGCGATCATGTGGGGCTGGGTGCCGGCGTTGTTGTGGGTGGTGTTCGGTTCGATCTTTGTCGGCGCGGTGCATGATTTGGGCACGCTGGTGGTCAGCCTGCGCAACCGCGGCATGACTGTGGGCGAAATAGCCGGGCGGGTGCTCAATCCGCGCGCGCGGTTGCTGTTCTTGTTCATCCTGTTCTTTGCGCTGTGGGTGGTGCTGGCAATTTTCGGCTGGGTCATCGCCAGCGTGTTCACGATGTTTCCGCAATCCATTTTGCCGGTGTTCCTGCAAATCCCCATCGCCATCTGGATCGGCGTGAAGGTGCATCGGCGGGGGAAGAATCTGTTGTTCCCTTCCATCATCGCGCTGGGGTTGATGTATTTGACCGTGTGGTTTGGCGCGGCGTGTCCGGGCGTCGCGTGGACCGGGGGACAATTGGGCAATGCCATTCAGGGTTTGAACCAATCGCTCGCCGCCTGGCCGGTGTGGGTGTGGGTGGCGATTCTGCTCACCTACTGCTACGCGGCCAGCGTGATGCCCGTGTGGCTGCTGCTTCAGCCGCGCGATTACATCAACAGCCTGCAACTGGTCAGTTCGCTGGGGTTGATTCTGGTGGGCTTGGGCGTTGCGGCGCTGTTGGGTGGGATCGCCCCAACGCCCGAGGCCGCGCGGCTGCCGCTGGAACTGGTCGCTCCGGCCATCAACCTTGCGCCGCAAAACGCGCCGCCCATCCTGCCCTTTCTATTTGTGACGATCGCTTGTGGCGCGATCAGCGGATTCCACTGTCTGGTTTCCAGCGGCACCAGCAGCAAGCAGTTGAAGAACGAAACCGACGCGCATTTCGTGGGCTACGGCTCGATGCTACTGGAGGGATTTCTGGCCATGCTGGTCATTCTGGCGGTGGCGGCAGGCATCGGGTTCGGTTGGTCGGCCAAGTTTGGCGCGCTGGCGGGGCCGGAGTTGTGGCAGCAGCTTTACGCGGATTGGTCCACCGTCACCGGCGGCACCGCCATCGGCGCGTTCGTGGTCGGGTCGGCGAACTTTTTGGAAGCGATGGGCATCAACCACGCAATGGCGACCGCGTTGATGGGGGTGTTGGTGGCAAGTTTCGCTGGCACGACGCTCGATACGGCCACGCGGTTGCAGCGTTACGTGATTCAGGAACTGGCCACGACCTTCGCGCCGAAAGCCGCTTTGGCGGAGGGGAGCGCAGTGCGACCGGGATTTTCGATGAATCCGCTGATCTGGCTGACGAATACTCACGGGGCCACGTTCCTGGCGGTCAGCACGGCCTTCGCGCTGGCGTTGTTTCCCAAACCGGGCGATCCGTGGACTTGGGCAACGATTGGCAAGGGTGGTTTGATTTTGTGGCCGCTGTTTGGCGCGACCAACCAATTGCTGGCGGGACTGGCCTTTCTGGTGGTGACCTTCTGGCTCTGGCGACGCGGGTTGCCGGTGAAATTCACCGCCGTGCCCATGGTCTTTATGTTGTGTCTGCCGGCCTGGGCGATGCTCACGGATTTGGGAAATTGGTGGAACAAGGGCCAGTACCTGCTGGCGGGCGTGGCGTTGCTGGTGCTGGGACTTGAAGTGTGGATGATCCTCGAGGCCGTCCGCCTCTGGTCCAAAGTCAAGGGTGTGCTTGAACCGATGTTGCCCCCGCTGCCACCACGGCGCGGGAATGTGACCACCGCCCGTTCGAGCGCATGAAATCAGCCGTGAATCATCGGCCTAGTACTGCGACAAAGAAGTTTCGTTACGTCTGGCGATTGGCCGGCAGGGCGCGCCACTCCGTGCGCGCCGCAGCCCGCCGGCAATTTACTAAACGGCGCGCACGGAGTGACGCGTCCTGCCCTGTTGCGAAATGTGTTTGTCAGCGTACTAGTGAGTATGAAAGCCGGCGGGCACAGTTCCACGGCGCAGGCATTTGACAGGATCCATGAACACGCAACGCATTGGCATCTTTGGCGGTTCGTTTGACCCGGTTCATCTTGGCCATCTACTCGTGGCGCAGGCGGCGCTGGAGGAACTGGAGCTTGAGCGACTGTATTTTATTCCGGCGGCGCAATCGCCGTTCAAACCCGCCACTCAACCGGCGCCCGCCGCCGAGCGATTGCGGCTGCTGCGGCTGGCGCTTGCGGGTAAAACCAGCGTTGAGGTGGATGACCAAGAAATCCGACGCGGTGGAATCTCTTACACCGTTGACACATTGCGTGACTACGCCGCGCGGTTTGCCGGCGCGTCGCTCTTCTGTCTGATCGGCGCGGACAACGTGGCGCAGTTGCCGAAATGGCGCGCGGCGGACGAACTGGCGCGACTGGCTGAGTTCGTGGCCATTCCCCGGCCCGGCGAACCGCCGGTGTCTTTCCCGCCGCCATTCCATGGCCGAATGCTGAAGGGATTTCCCTTCGGCGTGTCGTCCTCGCAAATCCGCGCCCGGGCGAAAGCGGGATTGCCGATAGATCACTTGGTGGCCCCGGCGGTGGCGGAGGCCATTCGCAACAATGGGCTTTATCTTTGAGCAGCCCTGTCGCAGATTTTTCGCCAATGGATTCAAAAAAGCTGGCGTTGTTATGCCGTGAGTTGGCCGACAACCGGAAGGCGGAAGACCTCCTTGTTCTTGATGTACGCAAACTGTCAAGCGTGACGGATTTCTTTGTGATCGCCTCCGGCTCAAGCGAACCCCATCTGCGCGCGATCCTGGAGGAGATCACGGACAATTTGCGTGACGAACACGGGATTCGTGCCCAAGCGGTGGACGGCACGGTGCATGGCGCGTGGGTCGTGCTCGATTTCTTCGATGTGATCGTTCACATCATGCGGACCGACATCCGGGCGCGCTACGATTTGGAGGGCTTGTGGGGAGACGCGCCGGTGGTGCGGCCGCGCAAGCCGCGGAAATCTTTGAAGAGTTAGGAATCTGCCCAGTGATCCCCGACTGTTGGGAGGAAACCGCCGACCAACAATCCGCGCTACTTCAGGTCTGGGCGCGCATGCATCAAGTCTCTTTTGGAGGGATATCGGCGGAAGCCTTCACCATGGCATCCAGGAGATTGCGAAAATCCTCCAGCCCCGGCGCCGGAATAATGATCGTATCGCGCCGCCCGCCCACGTCCTCGGTAATCCGCAGAAAACGGCCGCGCGGATTCTCCTTGAGCGTGAACACAAAGGTCTTGCGCTCGATCTGCACCTTGTCCGTCTTGAGAGTGTCCTCGTTGACCGGAGGTTTGGGGGTGCCAAACGGGCGATGCCCGTACGGCGATGGACGTTCGTTTGAGATCATATCGGTTCCCACTGGAGACGCCCGTGGCGCCAGTTCCAATTCGCCACAAAAGTTTGACGATCCGCACTTTTTGTCAACTGCGGAATTTGGTAGGACTGACAAAGCGCAGCGCGTCGGGCGGATGCGTCACGCGCCAGAAATACACCGCCACGCCGCCAATCATCAAAACGTTGATGGCTTGAAAGACGCCTTGCCAGGTCCGAAATGATCGGGCGGCGGTGTCCCGCTCTGCCGGCTGGAGATTGACGGCATGCTGGAGGCGGTGCAGATGGGTGAGCCGGGGTGCGAGCCAGAATCCGCCCATTAGGCTCAATGCGAGCAGTCCCGCCAATAATCCAGGCCAGAAGCGAGGCACGATCCGGCCGAGATAAAGCCACTCTGTCAACACATGGGCCAGCGCAACGAGGGCGAAGAAGATGTGCCAGTAGAAGTAGCGGGTCAGCATCACTTGGGAGATTCCCTCGGCAATGTAATTGAAATACCGCTCACCCAGGAGGACTTGCACGTCGTGCGCCACCAGCGCGGGCATGGCGCCCACCGTAAAAAACACCGCCGCCCCCAACCAGATGGCCGCGTTCAGCATGCCTACGAATCGCAGGAATCCGATCACCGGCTCACCGTAAAAACAAATGCACTTCCTGCCAAGCCCCGAATCCGCAGGGAAGCTCATTCGCGTACCCAAGCAAGGTCCCGTGAGGGTTGAATGCCGGCTCGCTGCCAGCAATTGCCACGTTCTGTTCGAGGAGCAGACAGATTGACAGCATCGTGTAGGACGAACCCTGACGCTCCTCTCAGCTTGAGGTCCAATGGTGCTCTCTCGGTCAACGCAATACGTTGGGGTTGTGGATCGAAGTCAGCTTCGCCAAGGGAAACTGGTTGCCCGGTCAAATCACGTTGAATGCCCCAATAATCGTCACTGTTGGCTTGAGGGTGTACCACAGCGATTTCGCGCGGACTGCGTGCAGAGAGGAACGGAGATTAGTGACAGAACGGTATGTCATGTGCTTGGTTCGTTTTGATCGGATTAACATGGCCATTTGCTTTTGGGGCCATTCATCAGGAGAACCGCCGGGAACGGGCGGAATCAGTTTTAGCCGGGATCGCGAGAAAGGCATCGCCGCGCCGGATGTCGTTCGAGCAGACAAGAAGCCGCCTAAGCCGAAGAGGATTCGGAGGACGTGTGGATATCATAGAGTGAAATTGGCTCGCAATGTGAATCTGACGACGTTTACCCGTGTGGTAATCCTCACGGCTTTTTACTTCGTCGGTGGGCTGCTCGGCAAGGAGGCTTCGTTCCTGTCGGGCAGTGTCGCCCTGGTGTGGCCCCCGGCGGGCATTGCCCTGGCCGCTATCCTCCTGTTTGGCTATCGCTTCTGGCCAGGAGTCGCCCTGGGCGCGGTCCTGTTTTCCTTCACCAATGGGGTCCCGCTCGGGTTCTTCACGCTGGCCACCGCGATTGGCAACACGATCGGCGCCGTCGTCTGCGCGTTCCTCCTAAAGAAAATGGTCGCGTTTGAGAGCGCCATGGAACGCACCAGCGACGTGACCGGGTACGTGGCCTTTGCCTGTTTCCTTGGCACCACGGTGAACGCCGCCTTCAACGTGGTGGGCTTGGCCTACGGCGGCACGACTCCGTGGGATGCCTTGTTCCCCACGCTGCTGGAATGGTGGGTGCCGAATGCCTTGGCCGGCTTGGTCGTGGCTCCGGTCATCCTCGCTTGGGCCGCCCCCTCGAACCTGAACTGGAACTCCCGGTTGATCGCCGAAGCCGCCCTCTGTGCCGTGGGCTTGGTGGTCGGCACGTTGATTTCCTTCAATTCCTGGTTCGTTTACGGAATCCAAAACTACCCGCTGGCATACTTGCCGTTCCCATTCCTGGTTTGGGGCGCGTTGCGATTTGGCCAACGCGGCGCCACGACCGGCACCGCACTGGTCTCTGCGCTGGCCATCCATTCGTTGCTGGAAGGGCGCGGTCCATTCGTGACCACCACCGAGCGGGACAGCTTGATGCTGATCGGCAGTTATATCGGGATCATTGCGGTGACGAACCTGCTGCTGGCGGCCGCCGCAGCGGAACGGCGGCGGGCGGAACGGGAAATGTCCGAAAGTGAGAAGCGCTTTCGCGCCGTCGTCGAAGACCAAACGGACTTGATCTGCCGGTTCCGGCCGGACGGCAAACTGACTTTTGTCAACGGCGCCTACTGTCGCTTTCACGGCAAGCGGCGGGAGGACTTGCTGGGCACAAACTTCCTCGACCCGCTGGGCGCGGAGGACATCAACATTCCCTTGAGCTTCTTCAGTGCATTGCCGCAGGAGCAGCCCGTGGTTTCCTTTGATCACCGGCTGGTATCGCCGGAAGGGTCGCCGGTCTGGCAGCAATATACCGTCCGGCGCTTGTTCATGGAGCAGGGGGAAACCCTTGAATTTCAGGCGGTGATCCAAGACATCACCCACCGCAAAGAATCCGAGCAGGCGGTGCTGGCCAGTGAGCGGAAGTATCGCTCGCTGGTAGCCAACATTCCAGATGTAGTCTGGACCGCTAATGCCGGCAAGGACCTCGTTTATGTAAGTGACAATGCTTTCAACCTCCTGGGATACACTCCAACGGAACTCCTCGGCGCAACGGGCCGGTTGTGGCTGGATCGCATTCATCCCAACGACCTTGCCAGCGTCGAGCAGGCCTTCGAGCAGTTCTTCACCCGGGAGAAGAAGTTTGATGTCGAATACCGGGTGCGCCGCAAAGACGGGCACTGGATCTGGCTGCACAATCGCGCCACTGCCATCCGGATGCATGATGGAGTCTTGTGCGCCGACGGTTTGTTCTCGGATATCTCGAAGCGCAAGCGCGCGGAGGAAGCCCTGTGCCATGCCCGGGACGCGGCGGAAGCGGCCAACCGGGCAAAAAGCCAGTTCCTCGCCAACATGAGCCACGAGTTGCGCACCCCGCTCAATGCCATTATCGGATTCTCCGAAATCCTCTCGGACGAAATCTTTGGTGCCTTGAACCAGCGGCAACTCAAATACACCAACAACATTCTCACCAGTGGCCGCCACCTGCTGCAATTGATCAACGACATCCTCGATTTGTCCAAGGTGGAATCCGGTCGCCTGGAACTGGCGCGTTCCACCTTTGATGTCCCCCAGTCCTTGGCCAACGTAGCCGCTGTCGTCAAGGCGCTGGCAAACAAGAAAGGCATTGCCCTGGAGTTCGAGGTGGCGGCGAACGTCCCGGCGCTCTTCGCCGACGAAGCGAAGTTTCGGCAGATCATGTACAATTTGTTGAGCAATGCGATCAAGTTCACGCCCGAGGGTGGCCGGGTGACTGTGAAGGCAACCCGCCAACGCCGGCGGGATGACCGGTCTGCCCTGTTGAACAAGGTGGCAGAGGAGTGCCTGCAGGTCGCCGTGACCGACACCGGTATCGGCATTCAGCCCCAGGACCAAGAACGCATCTTCTTCGAGTTCGAGCAGGTGGATTCTTCCTACGGACGCCAGCAACAAGGTACCGGATTGGGGCTGGCCCTGACCAAGCGGCTCGTGGAAATCCACGGTGGACGAATCTGGGTTGAGAGTGAAGGCGTTGAAAACGGCGGCAGTACTTTCACGTTTCAGCTTCCCATTCAGCAGCCCATTGCTACAAACGCGCAACCGACGGATGGCTCCCCCTCAGACGGGGTAATGCTCCGGCCTCTGGTCCTCGTGGTGACGAGCGATGCCCGGACCCGGCGCGCCATCAATGACCATTTGACGGGAATTGGCTATGGCGTGGCAATGGCCTGGACCCCGGAGGAAATGACCGACGCCATCCAGTCGAAACAACCTTTCGCAATCGCCATTGACGCGAGGCTGACCCGGCAGGCAACCCCAGGGGAGCTTCAGGAATTGCAGGCGCACATCCCGGCGCACATCCCGGCGGTGGTTTTCTTTGCCGATCAGAATGGACGGCTGGAGTTCTGTGTGTTCAGCGGCACGTCGCCAATCGCTGACATCGCCAAACCACGATTGATTGATGCCATCCAGCCCGGAGGCAAACCGACGGGCAAAGAAATCAAAACCATTCTGATCATCGAAGACGAACCAGCCGTCTTGGAACTGCTGGCAAGGACCTTTGTCACGCGGGGGTTTCAAGTCCTGCAAGCCGGCACCTGTGACTTGGGTCTCGAGTTCGCCGCACACTATCGTCCCGACGTGATCATTCTCGATGTGATCATGCCCGACGGCAACGGGACGCAACTGGTCGAACGGTTGCGCGCTGATCCGCAGACCAGAAGTATTCCCATTCTCATCCACACTGGCGCGATCCTCACCGAGGACGAACGCCAGCGTCTGGCGGCTCACGCGCATTCCATTACCGCCAAGCCGGAAACCGCCCGGCTGCTGGCCAGTGTGGAAGGTCTGGAGTCTCCAAGCGATGAACCAGTTGAAATCGCAGCCCTATCATGAATGGAATCCACGTGCTGATCATTGAGGACAACCAGTTGAATTTCGAACTGATGGCCGACCTCCTGGAAGCGAATGGATGCACCGTCCAGCAGGCGCAATCAGCCGAGGAAGGCCTGGACCTGGCCCGCGCCTCGTCCCCAGACCTCGTGCTGATGGATTTCAGCCTGCCGGGCATGGACGGCTTATGCGCGACCCGGGCCCTGAAATCCGACCCACCTACCCGACATTTGCCCGTCATCGCCGTTACAGCGCACGCCATGAAGGGCGATGAAGAAATTGCGCGGAGCGCCGGCTGCGACGGCTATTTGACCAAACCGATAGATACCCGGACTTTCATTCCCACTTTGGCGCGCTTTCTCGAAGCCACCGGCACGTGTCACTCAACCTGAGCAACCGCGGATTAACCACCATGCAAACTGCAACGCTCCATCACCAACTCCCGGAAACAGAAACATGGCACTCCCGTGGCCATGTGCTCGTCGTGGACGACGAGGCCCCCAACCGCACCTTGTTGCGCGACCCTTTGGAGGCATACGGCTACGAAGTCGCCGAAGCGGAAAATGGTCGGCAGGCCCTTGACTGTATTGCCGCGCGGTCACCGGACGTCATCCTGCTGGACGTGATGATGCCGATCATGGATGGGTTTGAATTGTGCCGGCGGCTCAAGCGGAACGAAGCCACGGCCCCGATTCCCATCCTTATGGTCACGGCCTTGTCCGACCGCAAGGAGCGACTCCTGGGGATCAAGGCCGGGGCGAACGACTTCCTGAACAAGCCGGTGGATATCCAGGACGTGACTCTCCGGGTAGGCAACGCCGTGTACGCCAAATCGCTCTTCGACCAACTCCGCGCCGAACGCGAGAAGTCCGAGCGACTGCTTTTGAATATCCTGCCCAAACCAATCGCCGAGCAAATGAAGCAAGGCGACCTCAACATCGCTGATCGTCACCCGGACGTCACCGTGTTGCTGGCAGACCTGGTCGGTTTCACCACGCTGGCGGCCCACGTCAGCGCCGAACAGTTGGTCTGTCTGCTGAACGAGATTTTCTCCGCTTTTGATGGGCTGGCCGGGAAACATGGCCTGGAGAAGATCAAAACCGTCGGCGATGCCTACATGGTGGCTGGCGGTCTATCGAATTCACAACCCGATCATGCCGAAGCCACGGTTGAACTCGCGTTGGACTTCCGCGAGGAAGTCGCCCGGTTCAATCAACAGTATGACACCTCCATCCGTATTCGCACCGGCATCAGCACCGGTCCGGTCGTCGCTGGCGTCATCGGCCGCAACAAATTCGCCTACGACCTCTGGGGGGACACGGTCAATCGCGCCTGTCGGCTGGAGGCGCTTGGCGAGCCGGACTGCATTCTCGTGGCCGAATCCACCCACGAGCGAGTGCAATCCAAATACCTGTTCGATGAAGTCCGGCGCATCCAATTGAAGGGTGGAACGGAAATCGCAGCCTACGCACTTCGGGGCCGCGCCTGAAAGAGTCACCTCCACCACTCGTTAAGCATCAGTTGATGGCGAGGAGGCTACTTGGCCTTGGAGTGTATTCTGGCGATTCATGCCCCCGAGAAGTGAAAAACGCCGCAAGAAACGAAAACGCGGTCCCGAAGGACCGCGTTGTTTGAGAGATGAATGATCCAAAAAACTTAACTCCGCTTCAGCGCTTCGATGCGGGCAATGAACGCATCCGGCTTTTCTCCGCCATAACCAGACTTCTTGCTGAGTTCCTTGCCACTACTGTCAAGGATGACAATGGTCGGGTAGGCTTTGATGCCAAACTGTGTCGCCAGCGCCTTGTTGGCTTTCTTCAACTCTGCACTCTGGGGTTTACTGCGCGGAAAATCCACTTCCACCAGCACCAGGTTCTTCTTGGCATAATCGGTAAATTCCTTGGAGGAGAGCACGTTCTTGTGCAGCGCCTTGCAGGGCGGACACCAGTCCGACCCCGTGAAGTCCAGGAGGACCAATTTGTTCTCTGCCTTGGCCTGTTGTTTGGCTTTCGCCAAATCCGTCAGCCATACCCCGTCCGCGGCGCTGACTTGCAGCAGCGCCAGCGTTGATAACAGTGCGATTGCGATTCTTTTCATGGTCTTGTCGTTGGTTCTGTTTGTGTGACCCAGTTTAGACGGCCGCCAGTTCACTCTGTTCAATCCAAATCTTCTTCCCGCCAACAATGGTCGCCACCGCCCGGCCCTTGAGCGGCCAGCCATAGAATGGACTGTTGAAAGACTTGCTCGCCGTCCGCCCCTTGTCAAACACCCATTCCTGGTCCGGGTCGAACACCGTCACATCGGCGTCGGCGCCGATGCTCAATGTGCCTTTGGCGAGGCGCAAGAGTCGCGCGGGGGCAAGCGTGAACTTGGCAATCAACTCGGCAAGCCCCAGTCGTCCAGTGTGATGGAGTTGCATTAGCGACAGTGCCAGTTCGGTTTCCAGCCCGGTAATACCGAACGGTGCGTAATCAAATTCCACTTCCTTCTCGAACACACAATGCGGAGCATGATCGCTGCACAGCACTTCGATCGTGCCGTCCGCCAGCCCTTCCAGAATGGCCTCGCGATCCCGCGCCGACCGCAAGGGGGGATTCATCTTGAAATTCGTGTCGTAGGCCGGCCACGCCGGCAATTCCGCCCGCTCCCCCAATCCAAAAATCCCCTTGCCGTCAGAGTTCCAGAACTTCTCACTGCCGGCGACAGCAGAGTCGGTGAGCGTGAAATGATGCGGGCAGGCCTCGCCCGAAACCGGCAGCCCGCGCTTTTTGGCTTCGCGCAACAAAGCCACACTGCCCGCCGCGCTCAGGTGCTGGCAATGCACCTGCGCGCCGGTCAGTTCTGCCAAGAGGATGTTGCGGGCCACGATCATTTCCTCGCCGGCCGCCGGCCAGCCCTGCAATCCCAAGGCCGTGCTCCAATAGCCTTCGTGCATCACGCCGCTCGTCACCAGCGAGTAGTCCTGGCAATGATCCATCACCGGCAGATCGAACATCTTCGCGTATTCCAGCGCGCGGCGCATAAGTTCGTTGTTCTGCACGCAATGACCGTCATCCGTAATGCCCACCACTCCCGCGCGCTTGAGCGAGCCGATGGAAGCCAGTTCCTCCCCGGCGATGTTCCGGCTGATCGCGCCCGCCACAAACACATTGACGATGCCGTGCTGCGCGGCCCGCTCGTGGATCAAGGCCACCGTGCCCGCGTTGTCAATTGTGGGGGAGGTATTGGGCATGCAAACGATGGAGGTGAAGCCGCCCCGCGCAGCCGCGGCGGTGCCGGTGGCAATAGTCTCCTTCTGGGTCTGGCCGGGTTCGCGAAGATGGACATGAAGATCAATCAAGCCCGGACACACAACGAGGCCGCGTACGTCCATCCGCTCAACCTCCGGCGGCGCTTGCGTGGCAGCCTCCGCCCCAATGGCGGCAATTTTGCCATCGAGCAGCAGCAGGTCGGTGGAGGAATCCAGGCGATTGGCGGGGTCTATCACCCGCCCGCCGGTCAGGAGCAGCGAGTTCATCGGCGCTAAGATACCGGGTGGCGATTTGACAATGCAAGCGCAGGCAGTATGATTGCCGCACTCGGACGCGGGCGTAGTTCAATGGTAGAACGGAAGCCTTCCAAGCTTCACACGAGGGTTCGATTCCCTTCGCCCGCTCCACTTCAATAATCACCAAAGACATCAAGCACTCCTGCGTGATTGCGATTCTGAAGTCGTCTCACTGGTAACGCCTCCTGTTGACACGGATAAAGCTTTTCAACGTCGTTCAAGCTTGCCAGACGGCTTGATTTTCACGGCTGGACGGAATTCCGCCTCGGATGTTGCGATCCAAGAGTTGCGCCAAATCGTCAGGTGCTGGCTCCATTGGTGGAACGATGTCCCGCTGCTGGACACGAACGAGAATCGTGGGCGGGAAATCCAGCGGGCGAAATCGGGTGTGAGACCAAATTCTTCCGATAGAGTTTTCCGGCTTGCTTTTTGAGGTGTGTGTACCTAGTAGTCTAGTCACAATATGAATCCATCCAATAAAC
>JAANMT010000442.1_pt1 | contig 44807 bp, 40 predicted proteins | sample 7279711 | NCBI WGS metagenome assembly JAANMT01 (sample SAMN14094538, study PRJNA606508) | bioreactor metagenome | isolation source: A lab-scale SPAN reactor treating ammonium-rich wastewater day 1 | place: Ireland: Galway | collected 2017-01-16 | reverse complement strand
CTGCAATCTACTTTGACGACGACGCAACACTGGATGCCATTGCCGGGGCGACCGCCGGCATCTTCGGCTATGGGCCGGTCGGGCGCGCGCTGGCGCTCAACCTACGCGACAGCGGTATTCGCGTGATGACCGCGCCAGAATTCGACGATGAGGCAGAGATGGCGTCTAACGACGAAATCCCCGCGCTGCCCGCCGCCGAGATCGCGCAGACGTGCGACATCCTCATCATCACCACGCCGGACGACGCGCTGCCACCGCTGTACATGGGGTCGATTGCCCCGCACCTTAAGCGCGGTGACCTGATGGTGTTCACCAGCGGCTATGCGATGGCCTTCGGCACAGTCGAGCCGCCGCCGTTTCTGGATGTTGGCGTGCTGGCGCCGCGCCCCGCCGGCGACGCGATCCGCGCCGGATATCTCAGCGGGCAGGGTGCGCTGACGTTTATCTCGGTGGCTGCCGATTCGACGCGTCGGGCGCTTGATCGACTGCTGGCGGTGGCGCGCGGGGCCGGACTGCTGCGCGCGGGCGCGATCGAGCTTTTGCCTGAGCACGAGGCGTTTCTGGCGCTGTTCGTGCAGCAGGCGGTGATCCCGGCGTTCCATCACATCATGGTGGCCGCCGCCGACCTGCTGGTGAATCAAGGCATCCCGCCTGAAGCGGCCATCTCCGATCTGCACATCGCAGGCCGGTTCTTCGACTATCTGCGCCGCGCCAACCGTGACGGCCTGATGAATACGCTGCTGGATTCGCCGCTGACCTCGCAGTACGCGACGCTGAGCCGGATGGCCCGCTTCAGCGAGCTGCGGTTGGAACGCCTGATGGAGAACACGTTCGACGAGATCGTGAGCGGGGCGTTCGCCCGCGAGTGGTCGCGTGAGCTGATGGAAGGCACGCCGCGCCTCGACCGGCTGCGCAAGCTGGAGTCTCAGCGCACGGTGTGGGACTTCGAGCAGCAGACGCTTGACCTCATGCGCGACCGACCGTAGAGGGTGGGGGTCGGGTTCTGCCGCTTGCGGTTGAAACCACAATCTGCTGCTTCGGGCGATCCTGACGCGCTTCGTAGTATCCCGCCCCGTGCCGGCACATTTGTGTGATCTAAAAGTGGGTTATCGAAAGTCGGTGGGTAAGACTGTCCGAATCGCGACACCAGCCGAGTGAAAAAAGTTGGCGTTTTCACATCACTCATCACGCATCACTTTCAACTTCTTCCTTTAGGCGGTGATTCACCCCTCATCACCGCGATATTCCAAACGCGGTGGGGCTGCGACTATAATGGAGGGGTTATCCAACAAGCACAGAGCATCCCTACACCTATGTTTGACAAACTGGCGGGCATCGAACGCCGTTACGACGAACTTGAGCGCCTGATGGCCGATCCCGCCGTAACCAGCAATTACGACAAGGTCATCGAATACTCTAAAGAGCGCTCCAACATCGAAGAGGTGGTCGAGGCTTTCCGCGATTACAAGGCCAAGCAGAACGCCCTCGAACAGGCCGAACAGATCCTCTACGAGGAGAACGACCCCGACCTGCGCGAGATGGCGAAGGCCGAGGTCGCCGAACTGGGTGAGATCGTGCCGCAGCTTGAGGAAAAGCTGAAAATCATGCTGCTGCCCAAAGACCCGCGCGACGACAAAAACGTCATCATCGAAATTCGCGCGGGCGCCGGCGGCGAGGAAGCCGCGCTGTTCGCCGCCGATCTGTTCCGCATGTACACGCGCTACGCTGAATTACGCAAGTGGAAGGTCGACGTGAGCGCCGAGAACGAGACCGGCAACGGTGGCTACAAGCGCATCTCGTTCGAGGTCAAGGGCAAGGGCGCGTTCAGCCGGCTAAAGTGGGAGAGCGGCGTCCATCGTGTGCAGCGCGTGCCGGCGACCGAGGCCAGCGGGCGCATCCACACCAGCACGGCGACCGTGGCGGTACTGGCGGAGCTGGACGAAATCGACGTCGAGCTGGACATGAATCAAGTGCGCGTCGATGTCTTCCGCAGTCAGGGCGCGGGCGGTCAGTCGGTCAACACCACCGACTCGGCGGTGCGCATGACGCACATCCCGACCGGCATCGTGGTCGAGTGCCAAGACGAGCGCAGTCAGCTTCAGAACCGTATACGCGCCAAGACGATTTTGCTCAACCGCCTGTATGAGATCGAGCAGGAGCGCCAGCAGCTTGAACGTGACGCCGAACGGCGCGGACAGGTCGGGTCAGGCGAACGCAGCGAGAAAATCCGCACCTACAACTGGCCGCAAAGCCGCGTGACCGATCATCGCATCGGCATGAGCCTGTACAACCTGCAAGCGGTCATTGACGGCGACATCGACCCGTTCATCGACGAACTGGCGACACGCGATCAGGCCGCCAAGCTGTCCGGCGGCACGCTCGAACTGTCCGGCAGCGACGACGAAGACTAAGCGCGAAGTTGAAAGTGTTGAGTGATGAGTGATGAGAAAACGCCGCGCCGCATAGCTCGACTAACGCTGCAAGATGGGAGACCGAATCTCTCGACTTACGAACACCGGCTTAGAAAACTGATTGAACTACAGAGGGCACAGAGAGCGCAGAGATAAAAGAGAAAGCCCTCTCTGTGTTCTCTGTGGTTCAAATTTGGAGACATTACGATGAGCGATGCGCTTGACGCGACCCCCGAACATCTTCAACCCGACGATTATCGCAGTGGGGTTGTCGCCGTCGTCGGCCGGCCCAACGTCGGCAAGTCGACGCTGATCAACGCGATCCTCGGTCAGAAGATCGCCGCCGTATCGCCCAAGCCGCAAACCACGCGCAAGACGCAGTTCGGTATCTACACCACCGACGCTGTGCAAATCCTGTTCGTCGATACGCCGGGGATTCATCTGCCGCGCCACAAGCTGGGCGAGTACATGGTGCAGGTCGCCACGCAGGCGCTCAAAGACGCCGACGTGATCCTATGGGTGATCGACACCACCGAGGCCCCCGGCAAGGGCGAGCAGGCGATTGCTGAGATGATCGCATCGGTGCAGACGCCGGTTATGCTGGCGCTCAACAAGGTCGATACACTCGCGCCGGACGCTGATCTGTCGGCACACCTCGCGCTGACTCCGCATGTCGAAGCGCATCGCATCAGCGCGTTGACCGGCGAGGGCGTGGCGGCGTTGGTCGAGTCGCTGGCGGCGCGTATGCCCCCCGGCCCGCAGTATTACCCGGAAGATCAAGTGACCGAGGTCAACCTGCGCGCTATCGCGTCCGAGGTGGTGCGCGAGAAGGTGATGTCGAACACCGAGGAGGAAATTCCGCATGCGACGGCGGTGGAAGTCACCGAGTATCGCGAGCGGCCAGACGGCACGCACTACATCAGCGCGACGATCTATGTCGAACGCCTGTCGCAGAAGGGCATCATCATCGGCCAGAAGGGGCAGATGATCAAAAAGATCGGCACCGAGGCGCGGCAGGACTTGATCGCGATTGTCGACGGGCCGGTGTACCTCGACCTGCATGTGAGCGTGTTGAAGAATTGGCGCAGTGATCCGCGCGCCATGCAGCGCTTCGGATATCGAGTGCAGAGGGATAAAGAGTAGTCAGAGGGCAGTAGTCAGTGGTCAGAAGGCAGTTGCCGGACGACAGCAATACAGCAGCCCGTTCAGTACGCTCTGCTCGTATTAGCCGTGCGTTTCAACGCCCAGCGCGACACGCCCGCCGGCATCCACCTTCCCTCTGACAACTGCCCCCTGACCCCTGCCCCCTGACGACTGACCACTGGTAACTGACAACTGCCCCCTGACCACTTACTACGCTTGGAGCACGGCCGGATTGCACACGTTGGCATAGCGGCCGGTCAGCAGCGCGTCGATGACCAGCTGCGCCGCGTCAATCGCCACGTTGTTCTGTGCGTCCTTCGTGCTGGCGGCTAGATGCGGGGTATGAACCACGCCCGGCAGGCCGATCAGCGGGTTATCGGGCGCGGGTGGCTCCGGCTCGTAGACATCCAGCGCCGCGCCGGCCACCTTGCCGGTCTTGATCGCCTCGGCCAGATCGGCGTCACGAATGAGCACGCCGCGCGCCGCGTTGATCAGGCGCACGCCGTCCTTCATCTTGGCGATGCTCTTGGCGTCGATCATATAACGCGACTCGTCGTTCACGCTCGTGTGCAGGCTGATGAAGTCGCTCTGCGCGAACAACGTGTCGAGTGAAACCATCGTCACGCCCATATCAGCGGCCATGTCGGGCAGTACAAACGGATCGTACGAGATCACGTTCATCTCGAAGGCCAGCGCGCGTTTAGCGACGGCGCGTCCGATACGCCCGAAGCCGACGATCCCCAGCGTCTTACCACGCAGCTCCAAGCCGGTGAAGCTCTTGCGATCCCATGCGCCGCCGGAGAGGCTGGCGTGCGCCTGCGGGATGTGCCGCGCCAGCGCCAACATCAAGCCCATGGTGTGCTCGGCGGTGCTGATGGTGTTGCCGTCTGGCGTGTTCATAACCACGATGCCCATGTCGGTCGCCACGTTCAGGTCGACGTTATCGACACCGACGCCCGCGCGGGCGATCACCTTGAGCTTAGACGCATAGCCGAGCAGCTCGGCGTTGGCTTTGGTCGCGCTGCGGATAATCAGCGCGTCGGCCTCTGGCAGCGCCGCGATCGTCTGCTCGCGCGACAGGTCTCCGCCGGCCGTCACGCGCAAGTCCGGCTTTTCTTGCAGCAGTGCAATCGCGCGCTTGTCGACATTATCCGAGATCAGGACATGAAACGGCATGTGTATGTCTCCTTCGAGTTGACGGTTGCTGTCCCCTCACCCCGGCCTCTCTCCCTCAGCGAGGGGGGACAACAGGGTTGAGTTCGTATATAGAACGCACAGCGTGTGACGGCTTGTGCCCGTGTCCCTCTCTACCCTACGCCCGCTCGTCTCGTCTCTGAAAGTGAACATGGCGGTACGCCTAGCGGCAAAGGCGACGTCAAGGTAGGTCGCAGATACAGATCCCGCCGAGAACTCGTGCCTGCCTTTCCCTCTCGCTCCTTGCGGAAGAGGGTCAGGGGGTGAGGGAAACGCGGACTCTACGCGCCGATAAATTCGTCGAGGCCAGCCAAGACCTCCTCAAGCATAGCGACCTGCATATCGCCCATGTGCGCGATGCGGAACGTCGCTCCCTTGATCTTGCCGTATCCCTTGTCCATGCTGAAGTTCTTGCCCGCCATGAACTTCGCCATCGCATCCACGTCGATCTGCTTGGTGCGGTTATCAACGGTCGTGACGGTGGGGCTGGCGTGTGCACGGTCGGCATATACCCCGAAGCCGCGGCTGTCCGCCCACTGGTGCGTCATCTCGCGTAGGGTGAGGTGGCGCGCCCAACGATTCTCCAGCCCTTCCGCCATGATGTCGTCCAACTGCTTGTCGGCGGCGAACATCAAACTGACGGGCGGGGTTGACGGCGTGTTGTTCTTGTCGCCGCTCTTGACGATCTCGATCAGGTCGAAGTAGTAGCCGCGGAACGGCACCTGCTTGGCGCGGGCGAGGACACGCTCGCTGACCGACGCGAACGCCATGCCCGGCGGCAGAGCGAACGCCTTCTGCGAGCTGGTCAGGGCGAAGTCGATGCCCCAGTCGTCTACGCGCAGTTCCGCGCCGAGAAACCCGCTGACGGTATCGACCAAGAACAGCGTGTCGTCATACTGGCGCACGATCTTTCCGATAGCCTTGATCGGGTTGGTGACGCCGGTGCTCGTCTCGTTGTGGACGACGCACACCGCGTCATACGCTTTCTTGCTCAGGGCTTCGGCGACCCGTTCCGGCGTGTGGGCCTGCCCCCACTCGACCTCGACGGTGTCGACCTGCTTGCCGTTGGCTTTGCTGATCTCCGCCCAGCGCTCGCTGAACGCGCCGCCGATCAGGTGCAGAACGGGTTTATCGTCGCGGATGCAGTTGCGCGATGCGGCTTCCCACAAGCCCGTGCCGGACGAGCCGAGCAAGATCACCCGGCCTTCGGTCTGGAACATGTGCTTGAGCTTGGTCTGCATACGCGCATAGAGGTCAGCGAACGCGGTCGAGCGATGCCCGATCATCCACTGCGTCTGCGCCTGCAAAATCTCCTCGCGGACTTCCACCGGGCCGGGAATAACCAGTCGCTTGTGTGTGCTCATCGAACCTCCATACTCGACTAACGTTTGGCGTTTGTGATGAGTGGAACGAACGGAGTCTATCACACGCGCCGTCGTGATGATAAGGGATTTGTTGACGAGGCCGCATCGTATGATTCGCACTATTGAGGCGCAGGTTAAGGATATATCGCGGCGTAACGTATAATAGGCGGTGAGCTACGTAGTGGGGACGCCGATTGATGACCCGACTGTCCGCCGTGTTGATCGCTGTGATGCTGCTTGGAATTGTGCCGGCCAGTGCGCAACCCCCCGCGCCAAAGACCGCGCCCGAATTCCCGATTGAGCGCACAGCCGAAGACATCGCCGCCGCGCGCCGCCTTGACGCCGAAGCGTTCGCCCTGCGCGAAGCCGGAAGCGAACCGCGCAGCATCTCGCACGTTGCCTTTCCCATGACGATCCGGGTCGGGATCACGCCGTACATCCACTGCGGCGAGTGGATCGCCAACGACATGGAAATCACCGAGATCATCGAGATGGACTTCCGGGAGTACATCAAGAATGTGCTGCCGAACGAGTGGCCCAACGCTTGGCCCACGGAATCCCTACGCGCTGGCGCAATCGCCGTCAAGATGTTCGGCTGGTGGCGTTACAACGTGGTACGGCTCGCCCCCGGCTCACGCCCTGAAGGCGTCGACGTCGTGGACAACACCTGCGACATGGTGTTCTTCCCCAACAGCGCTAAGCCGACCACAAGCGCGGCCGTAGATCACACGTGGCCTTACCGCGCGACGTTCAACGGCATCGTGCAGGAGACACACTTCCTGAGCACGCAGGAGTTATGTGATACCTACAGCTTCCCGCGCTGCATGCCGCAGTGGGGCACGAAAGACATGGCCGACTTGGGCGCGCAGTGGCCCGAGATCGTCACGCAGTACTTCCAACCCATCGACATCCTACAGACAGCCGACATCCCGGTTGACACGAACGTCGTCAAGAACCCGTCGTTCGACGCCGGCACAACCGATTGGATCGTGACCGGCGCGCAAGGCACCACCGTGTTGAGCGGCGTGTTCAACTTCTACCGCGACGTCGGCACGTCTAACCCGGCGATCCTGCGGCAGGACATCCCGACCATCATCAGCGCGAACTCTAAGCTCAGGCTGACCGTGAAGCTCGGCAACAGCAGCGCGCAGGCCAAGACTATGCGTGTACGCCTCATGCGCGCAGACGGCGCCCAGACCATCGCCAACTGCTCATTCACCGTGCCGCCCAATTCGCCCCCGATCAAGCATACGGTCTGGGCGACCACTCCGGCGGGATGGGACGGTATCCGCGTCGATCTCTCCGGCATGAGCGCGGATGGGCTGGCCGCCTATCTGATCGACAACGTGAAGCTCCAGTTTCGGCCGATGGGAGACGCCAGCGTGCCGTGTATCGTGCCGCTGCCCGGCAAGCCGACCGTGCTCTCTCCGCTGGCTGGCCTGAGCTACGGGCTGGATCTCACCGTGCTGGTCGCAGAGGGGGGCAGCAACTACGTCGAAGGCTATGACGCCGCGTTCCACATCCAGATCGACAACAGCCCGGCATTCGACTCGCTGCAGTTCGACAACGGCGCGAGCCTAGCGCAGGATCCGCTTATCCCGGTGAGCCTGCCCGCGGGACGGTGGTATCTGCGCGCGCGGCAGTTCGACGGTGTCGACCGCTACAGCAAGTGGACGGCGACGGTCAGCTTCTTGACCATCGACCTGCCGGAGACCCCGGCGCTGATCGCCCCCATCGGGGATGTGCCAGCCAGCGGACAAAGCCTGATCTGGACGGCGGCCAGCGGGGCCGATCAGTACAAGATCGTCATCAAAGACCCGGCCGGCGCAAAGGTTTACAAGGCCAAGGACTCCCCCCTGACGTTCAACTGCTCGTCGACGTGTGTCGTGCCGATCGACGGCCTTGGCGTGACGCTGCAAGCGGGCGTGCCGTACCGGTGGAAGGTCATCGCGTTCAACGAGAACGGCAAGGCAAAAAGTGCGTTGAGCACGTTCACGTTGGTAAACTAGCATCCGGGCACGATGTCGATTTCACGTTAGCGGGACGGACGGCTGATCAGGCGATGAGAAATCTCATATCCGGCATGGGGGACTCGGCCCGTATAATGGGGATACTGGTTCCCGGACGAATGTGCGTTTAATGGACAAACCGCAAAGCCAGACCGCGCAATGGGCAGCCCTGCTGCTGCGATTGTTGGCCGCTGCCGCCGCCATCACGCTGCCGCTGTTGGATGTCAGCGCTGGTGTTGTGTACGACTCCAACGTGCTGCTGCTGGGCGGCATCGTTATTCTTGTGACCAACAGCCTCGTGGCGCTGGGGATTATTGGCCGCGGCCTGCAAGACAGCCTAGCCGTGCTTCAAACCGTCGCCGATTGGGGTACTGTCGGCGCGGTGGCTTATGTGGTGCAGGGCAGGCCGCTGCCCGTGCTGCTGGCCGCCGTGGTGATCGCCGTGATCGGAATCGGCCGCACGGAATGGCCGTGGGGGGTGCTGGCCGCCTACGGCACTGTATTGGCGGCAGCGGTCGGCGTCGTGTTCGCGTATGGTGGCATCGTCGAGTCGCTCCAACCTTACTGGGAAGTCGCGCTGGTCGCGCTGGTGGCCGTCACCTTCGCCGCGCTGTGGGCTTGGGCCGACCTCAGCCACCGCGGGCAGACCACGCGCCAGTACAACAAGGTCGTGGATCGCCTCGAAAACGAGCTGGCGACCATCCGTGAAGGGACGCGGGCGGTCGTCTCCGTCGCGACGTCGCTGAACACCACCAGCTATCAGAAAATCCTCGACGCGGCGCTCGACATCGGCCGGCTCGGCTTGCGGCGCGCATCGAACGTGCGTGTGGTCGGCATGGTGCTGCTGGTGCGCGATTCCGACGAACAGCTCCAGATCGTCAACAACCGTGGGCTGGCGCATTACGAGCTGGATAAGCTGTTCGCGGCGCGCTCAGGCGTCATCGGCGGCGCGATGGCCGAGGGCGTTGCCGTGATCGGCGGGGCAGGGCCAAAAGACCCTGAGCTGGCCGAAATGGTCGCGTTCGCCCGCACCCGTTCGACGATGGCGGTGCCCCTGCGCGCCGAGTACATCAACTACGGCGTGCTCGTCTTCGGCACCTCGGACGAGGATGCGTTCAACTCCGACACCCTCGACGTCGTACAGACAATCGCCACGCAGGTGACGGTCGCGCTGCAAAACGCCTCGCTGTACGGGAACTTGCTGCTCGAAAAAGAGCGCATCGTGCGCCTTGAGCAGAACGCGCGGCAGGCGCTCGTGCGCGATCTGCATGACATCCCGACACAGACGATCAGCGCCGTGACGATGCGCACCGGAATCCTCAAGATGCTGCTCGACCGCGGGCAGATCGACAAGCTCAAGCCGGAGATCGAGGCGGTCGAGGACATGGCGAAACAAGCCACCGCCGAAATCCGCCATGTGCTGTTCAAGCTGCGTCCGCTTGCCCTCGAGTCGCAGGGGCTGAGCGTCGCGCTGGCGCAGTTGGTCGAAAAGACGCGCAAGACATTCGCCCAAAACGTCACGCTGCGCATTGACGAGCAGGTCGATCATGTGCTGCCGATGGAGGCGCAGGACGCGCTGTTCTACTTGGTCGAGGAGGCGATCAGCAACGCCCGCAAGTACGCGCAGGCGCAGATGATTAAGATCGACGTGGCCGTCAAGAACGATCAAGTGCTGGTTCGGGTGGCGGACAACGGCGTCGGGTTCGACGTGGACGCTGTGCAGGACAAGTACGTCGAGCGCGGCAGCTTCGGCATGGTCAACATGCACGAGCGCGCCGAGCTGATCGGCGGGTCGTTGAAGCTGGAAAGCCGCCCCGGCAAAGGAACCGCCGTGCTGGTCACGGTGCCGGTTGGCGCTGCCGGCGGCGAGGGGCGCTTGCAGTACGCTGTCCGCCAAACCAAGCTCGGCCGTACGATCCAAAGCCCGTCGGTGTAGTGGGTGTAGAGGCCGTGCCTTCACACCCCCACAGGGGATTTACACCGCACTTTGATCTCACCGCCGCCCCGGTGGAGGATCAGGTTAACGGAGGGTAGGGCAGCGCTCCAACACGTTCGTCGGCGTCGTGACGCAGGGGAACTTCTCATGTCTGTGATGATTCGTGCGCTGATTATGCTGCTTGCCGCGCTGGTTCCGGCACGCGCCCAAGACACCCCGCTGGTCATCGTGCCGCAGATGCGCTACGGGCTTGGACACGCCTATGCTGCGGTGTGGTCGCCGGACGGTGAACGCCTCGTGGTCGGCGGCAGCGCTGGCATTGCGGTCTTCGACGCGAACGACTGGTCTGCGCCCCCCGACGTCGCCAGCATGGGCTACGGCGTGACCGCGCTCGCGTTCAGCCCGGCGGGGACGTGGTTGGCCGTCGGCCGCGCTGACGGAACCGCGCTCGCCACCCGTCTCGACGGGACGGAGAGCCAGCTCTATACGGTTGGTGGCCCGACGCCGGAGCGCGGCGCGATGCGCAATTTCAACGTCGCAGCGCGCTTTGTCGCGTTCGTTCCGCCCGATACCTCGTTCGATTCGCTTCCCCAACCTCAGCCGGTGCTCAGCGAGCAGACCGTGACCGACGGCAGCGGTGACGAACTTCGTTTGCTGGTGGCCGTGTTCATGGCGGACATGCCGGAGGTCTCGTCCGTCCAGCCCGGCGGAACGCTCGCCTTCAGTATCGAGCCGCTGGCGGTGACGATCCGCGACCGCGAGACTGGCGAAACCGTGGCCGTGCTGGACGATTTCACCGGGCCGGTCGAGTCCGTGGCGCTCGACCCTGACGCCGGCATCCTCGAAACCCGCGCGACCAGCGGAGAGGTCATCCGGTATGACGTCGAAACGGGCGAGATCGCAGACCGAAGCGCCGGCACGCCGCCCGAACTGCCGGTTGATGTCGCCGTGGACGGCCCGAACGGACTGCACGCGGCAGCACAAGCTCGCGGGCCGCTTGTCTTGACTCGCGCCGATGGCTCACGCGTCGAACTCATTGCCGAACCGGCGGACGTGCGCAGCCTCGCCTTTGACTCGACCGGCGCGCGGCTTGCGGTCGGTCAACGCACGGGCACGCTGTGGGTGTTCGACGCCGCCAGCGGCGATGCCATCGTCAGCAGATACCGGCACTTCGGCCATATCGTGGACATCCTGTGGATCATGGACGACTCGCTGATCGTCACCGCGGGCGAGGACACCATGATGATGATCACCGATCCGGTCGACGGCGCGGAACGAGCGCGGGTTCAAGCGCACAACGACGTCGTGACCTCGCTGGCGATCCACCCGCAAGCCCCGAACCTCGTCGTCTCCGGCAGTCTCGACGGTACCGCCGCCCTGTGGCTCATCGAGTCGTCCGAGTAGCGGGCGTAGCGGCGGAGGCCTCACCTCCACTCCGCCACAAGAGATTACCCCCCTTGACCCCAACGGGAGTCCAGAGGGCGTAAGCCTTCTGATGGGGAGGGGACAGCGCCCCAATCAGCGCAGCGACTTGAAGAAGTCGTCCAGCAGGGCAGCGCATTCATCGGCCAGCACGCCGGCGTAGACATCGACGCAGTGGTTGAACTTTGGCTGGCGCAGGACGTCCATCACGCTTCCGGCACAGCCGGCTTTCGGGTCAAGCGCGCCGTACACCAGCCGCCACAGCCGGGCCTGCACCATCGCGCCGGCGCACATGCAGCACGGCTCAAGCGTACAGTACAGTGTGACCTCTTCGAGTCGCCACTCGCCTACGGCCTGCGCCGCCTGTCGCAGCGCAAGGATTTCGGCGTGGGCAGTCGGATCACCGTCGGCCTCGCGGCGGTTGCGTCCGCGTCCGATCACCTCGCCGTTGCGCACCGCCACCGCCCCGACCGGCACGTCGCCGGTCGCCAGCGCCGCGCGCGCCTCGTCGATCGCGATGCGCATGTAGGTCACGTCGTCAAAGAACCGCGGCTTGTGCGCTGTCATGGATTACCCTGCTTGAGCCGATTCGGCATCCCTCCCATTCTAACCGAATGCGCCTCATCCATTCCGCCGACGTGATGCGCCGCGGACGTCCGAACGCATGTCCCGATTCATCGAAGCATTAAGACGTTTCTGGACGCCAACAGCTCCTGTGCGCGGCTGTTCGACATCACAGGCGGAGATGACGACAGCCCCACGTCTTACCCATTGTGCAACATACACGAAGAAACGTTGCTTGCAAGATTGCACTTTGCATATACAATGATGGATGAACAGCGCGTCAAGGCACTTTGGCGCGGTTTTTTCGGAATGTGATCGTCCATACTTTGACATCGCTGCAAGGAGAAGCCCATCCGGGGCGCCCACAACCATGACCCTCACGCATGAACTCCATACCAACGCTTATCAGACGGCCTTATCCCAGTACAACCGAGCTACCCGCCACCTCCACGACATCGACGACAACATCATCGAATTCATGCGCTACCCACGCCGTGAATTCAGCGTTAACTTCCCCGTCCGCCGTGATGACGGCCGCGTCGAGATGTTCACCGGTTACCGTGTTCATCACAGCACCGTCCTCGGCCCATCCAAGGGCGGCATCCGCTTCGACCGCATGGTGACGATGGACGAAGTTCGCGCGCTCGCCATGTGGATGACGTGGAAGTGCTCGCTGGTCGGCCTGCCGTATGGCGGCGCGAAGGGCGGCGTGATCGTCGACCCGCGCTCGCTGTCGACCTCTGAACACGAACGCCTGACCCGCCGTTTCGCCAGTGAGTTGATCCCTCTGATCAGCCCGCACAGCGATATCCCCGCGCCGGACATGGGCACGACGTCCCAGCACATGGCGTGGATCATGGACACGTACAGCATGACGATGGGCTACTCCGTCCCCGCCATCGTCACCGGTAAGCCGCTGGTGATCGGCGGATCGCAGGGGCGCACCGTCAGCACGGGGCGCGGCGCCGTCACGATCATGATGGAAGCCCTGCGCCGCCGCGGTGTGATGGACGCCTCGAATACGCGTGTCGCCATTCAGGGCTTCGGCAATGTCGGCAGCAACGCCGCCGCCTACGCCTATGAGAACGGCTTCAAGGTCGTCGCCGTCAGCGACATCAACGGCGGCATTTACGATCCCAACGGCCTCGACATCCCCTCGGTCATGGAACACATGACGATCACCGGCAGCGTGATCAACTTCCCCGGCGCGGACAGCGTCACCAACGAAGAGCTGCTCGAACTGCCCTGCGACGTGCTGATGCCGTGCGCGCTGGAAGGTCAGATCACGCAGCACAACGCCGATCGCGTGCAGGCCAGCATGGTTGTTGAGGGCGCCAACGGCCCGACCACGCCCGAAGGCGACGACATCATGAACGAGCGCGGCATCATGATCGTGCCGGACATCCTCGCCAACAGCGGCGGCGTGATCGTCAGCTACTTCGAATGGGTGCAGGATTTGCAGTCGTTCAGCTGGGACGAGACCGAGATCTTCCGCCAGCTTGAGCGCATCATGATCCGCGCTTACGACCTGACGGTGCGCACGTCGGAGGAACACGCGATCGATCTGCGTACAGCGGCGCAGGTGGCGGCGATCAAGCGCGTCGCCGACGCCATGAAGACGCGCGGGTTCTACCCCTAAGCAGCACACCGCACAAAACACGCCCCCTGATCGGAACCGGTCAGGGGGTTTTTGCTGCTTGCGGTGGGAACTACCCCCCCTGAGAAAATCTCTTTGTATCCAGCCTCAACGCCACGCCAGCGGCACGGCGACTCGGAAGCCGTCGAGAAAGCCCTGCGCGTCGAGAATCACGCCGCCCAACCGATCGTGTTGGGCGCCGTCCGGTTCAACCACGATCACGTCAACATACGACTTCGGTGAGGTCTCGGTGGTCTGCTTGTACTGAATCAAGGCGACAGCGCCGTCCGCGCGAACGGTCATCGTGGCCGCGTACTGGCCGCGCGCGATGAGCGTCTCGACGCCGCTTTTGAGGTCAAGACGGTAGAGCGACGTATCGCGCCCGGCGACGCCACCCGTGATATACAGCAGGGCGGCGCTGTCGGCCGTGAAGCCCATCGCGCGCACGGCGTCCCCTGCACGGCTGATCGGGATACGGATCGGCGGCTCGACGACGGAGACGTCAAGCACCGCCAGTTCGGCCCCTTCCGGCGGGTTGACCCCCAGCGCCCAATACCGTCCGTCGGGCGAGCGCAGCGCCGTGGCGACATCCCCCAACGCGTAGCGCAGCGGCACATACCGTCGCACGGTCGCCGCACGGTTGATGATCGGCTCGGCGACCGGATCTGGCACGCTCAGGTCGATGGTATAGACAGACGCCGAATCGCGAGCCAAGCCATCTGACGCCGAGAAGACGATCGCGCTGCTGTCGTGGGTCGCGGCGATCATATAGGTTTGGGTTGCGGGGAAATATCCGCCCGCTTGGGCGCCGCTCGCCAGCAAGGTCGAACTGCGCGTGGCCCGGTCGATCAGATACACCTGCCAGCGCACCTGCCCCGTCCTCGCGCGGCAGCGCTCACCCATCACCACCGCGATGGTGTCCTCGCCGACAGCCGTGATCGCGCCACCGGTGAAACGACAGTCGGCCACGGCCGTGATCGCGCTGACTTCGCGCCCCGTCCCGCCATCCCATGAGGACACCGCGACTTCGGTGACTTGATCGTTCGCGTTGGGGAAAAACTGCAAATACAGCAGCTCGTCGTCATCGAGCGCGAACGCGGCGACTCGTTCAAACTCCGCTTGCTGTGTCAGCGAGTCCGTGTCAAGCACGCGCAGCACACCGGTGATGTTCTCGAGGCGTTCGTCGTAGTTGGCGAACTCGATATACGCCATCTGCGTGCCGTCCGGCGAATACGCGAAGTTGTCAAGCGCGCAGGTGAGCTTGTGTGTCACCGCGACGACCTGCGGCGCGCCGAAATCGGTCATCTGGTACAGCGTGCCGCGATCAATACCGGCGGACGGTTGGCTGGCGAAGAACGCGAACCGGCGTCCATCGGTGCTGGTGAAACGGCTTGAACAGCGCTGTACGCCGATGGTCGCCGTATCGAACTCCACCAGCGTAGACACTGTGCCATTGGGCAGCACCGCCGCGACTTCACTGGGGAAACCGGCGGGCCGCGAATCGGGCGCGGTGCCTTCGGAAATCCAGACCACCAGCGCGCCGGTGGTAGGCGGAGACGGCGTCTGCTGTGCGGCGGCAGTCGCCACGACGAACGCGATCAGCAGCAGGGACAAGCTGAGGCGTCGAATCACATTGAGAATCCTCTACAGGCAGCGAGTGCCTTCGATGATACCGCGTCCCGCGGGGGATTGCATCGCGGCGCGCGTATCGGTACAAAAACTCCCCTGTCCACAACGGTGCGGGCAGGGGAGTCGTACTTGACGCTGCGCGTGCTAGAACAGACGCGGTGTGCGCAGCGCGCTGATGAGAACCGACGGGGCCGAGGCCTCTGGCTGGCCCGAGTCCAGTTCGCCGCTCGGCTCACTGCCCGGCAGCCATGAGCGCACCGCCGCATACGCGCCGCCGAAGGCGCATTCGAACATCTTGCCTTCCGCGTCCGGCCCCGCCAGCACGCGGTACAGCCCGTTGGCCTGACGCCACAGCTGGATCGGGATGAACAGATCGCTCTCGCCGATCAGCAGCGGCGTGCCGGGGGTGTAGTCGAGGTCTTCGAGTTCGTCGGCCGATGCGCGGATCGCAAGCTGGCCGCGATCGCTGGAGTCAATCGCCCAGACCTCAATCGCGCCGCGCGTCACATACACGGCCGCCGCGACTTCACCCGGCCCGAAGCAGGTACGTCCGCTGGCAAGCGTCGGCGTATCGTCGTCGTCGTCATCATCTCCGGTCGGGTCGCAGTTGATGGTATCGCCCACCGTCGCATAGTTGTACTGCTCTGCACCGATCATGATATCCACCGAGATATCATGATTTCCAGAGGTGAACGGAAACGGTGAACTTGGCGAACCGGAATCGGTCGCGGTGATTGCTAGTGTCGTGTAGGAAGCGTTGATCCCACCGCCGTACGCAGCAGGCAGGCCGTCAACCGTTATTTCCCAGTGATACATTTCGAACATAGGCACTTCAAATACAACCGCCGTGCCGCTGCATGTGTACTGCTCGCTTACGATGACGACACCGTTCGCTCCTGCCGATGCGACGGTCACACCCAGCAGCAGGGCAGCAAAGACGGCCATAATTGTCAATACACGCAGATTCTTCATGGATGTTGCCTTTCAATGATGAGAGATCGCTTCTCTCATAGTACTCAGGTCCGATAGATTGTCAACTAAAGACGTGGATGCGGAATCTCGCCTCAAATCCCTCGACCAGATTCAAGATCCTCTCGAAGCGCTTCGGAAGGGTGAAAAATGAGGCTGTGATATATACTCCTCCCGTTTATTGCCTATCCCCCCGCCGGAGCCTTGCCGCATGAAGACCCGCGCTGCTGTCTTGACCGCGCCCAACCGCCATTTCGAGGTCGTCACGCTCGACCTGCAACCCCCGCGTGACGGGGAGGTGCTGGTGCAGATCAAGGCATGCGGGGTGTGCCATTCCGACTGGCACGTAGCGACCGGCGACACCCAACAGCCCATGCCGTGCGTCACCGGCCACGAGGGCGCCGGCGTGATCGTCGAGACCGGGCCGAACGTGCGCGATCTGCGGCCGGGCCAGCATGTGATGCTGAGCTGGGCGCCCGACTGCGGCGAGTGTTTCTACTGTCTGCGCGGTCAGCCCAATCTGTGTACGACCTACACGGATCCGCTGTGGGAAGGCGTGATGCTGGACGGGACGCCCCGCCTGAGTTGGGACGGCGCGCCAGTGTATCACTACTGCGGGCTGGCGGCGTTCAGCGAGTACGCCGTCGTGCCAGTGCCCGCGTGCATCCCCCTGCCGGACGACATGCCGCTGGCCCCTGCCGCGCTGGTTGGATGCGCCGTGGCGACCGGTATCGGCGCGACGTTCTACACCGCGCAGGTGCGTCCCGGCCAGAGCGTCGTGATCTACGGCGCGGGCGGGGTTGGGCTGAACGCGATTCAAGGCGCGGCCCTATGCGGCGCGTATCCAATCATCGCGATCGATCTCGGCGGCGAGAAGGACGCCATCGCGCGGACGATGGGGGCGACTCACTTCGTGCAAGGCGGCGCAGGGGCGGTCGAGGCGATCCGTGCGCTGACCGGCGGGCGCGGTGCGGATCACGTGATCGAGACGGTGGGGGCTGTGGCCGTACAGGAGCAGGCGCTCGGCGCAGTGCGCCCCGGCGGCGTGCTGACGCTGGTCGGTCTCTCGTCGATGGGCAGCGGCACGAACCTGCCCGGCGCGCTGATCGTGCGCAAGGAGTTTACGATCAAGGGAAGCTACTACGGATCGGTCAGCCCACGCCGTGACTTCCCGCGCTTCGTGGAGTTGTATCAAGCGGGCCGGCTCAAGCTGGACGAGCTGATCGCGCGGACGTACCCGCTGGACGCCATCAACACCGCCTTCGCCGACATGCTCTCCGGCGCGCCGGGCCGGGGCGTGGTGGTGTTTTGAGGAGAGCATCACCAACCATCATATAAGCTGGTGATTAGACGTCGAGCAATACTTTGGAGTACCATTCTATCGTAGTCCTGTGAGAGGAATTCGCTGTGCAGCCACGTCAGTTACCTTTGTTTGCTGAAGCGCCTACGCGACCATTTAACTACCCCTTCCCTACGACCCGCTATCAAGGAAGCAAACGGACGCTAGTTGACTGGATCTGGAATGCGGTTGGCAACCTATCTTTCGATTCCGTACTCGATGCCTTTGGGGGTACGGGCGTTGTGAGTCATATGTTCAAAAATGCTGGGAAACGTGTGGTATACAACGATATATTGCGTTTCAACTGGAATTTTGCACTTGCTCTGATTGAAAATCGTTCAGTTAAGTTATGCGACGAAGATGTTGAGCTTGTACTGAGTCATACCCCCTCCGCACAGGTTTCCGACTTCATTCAATCCACTTTCAGGGACATTTACTTCACTCATGAAGAGAACGCTTGGCTTGATCGCACGGTGTATAACATAGATCACTTACTATCTGATCCTTACAGACAGGCGCTAGCGCGTTTTGCCTTGTGTCAAGCTTGCATAATTAAGCGACCATACAATCTCTTTCACAGAGCAAATCTCTATATGAGAGAAGCCCGTGTCGAGCGGAGTTTCGGTAACAAAGTGACGTGGGATACAAGTTTCGAGACGCATTTTCGTAATTTCGTGCGAGAAGCCAATGCAGCAGTATTTGATAATCAAAAACCAAATTCGGCGCTCATAGGTGACGCGCTGGATACGCCTACAGATTTCGATCTTGTCTATATTGATCCACCCTACCTAAATGAGAGAGGTATCGGTGTTGACTACCATGATTTCTATCACTTCCTTGAGGGCCTTGTAGACTATGACACATGGAGAGATCGTGTTGATTTCAGAAGCAAACACCGACGTTTATTACCTGCAAGATCTCCTTGGAACAACGCCAAGACCGTTCTTGAGCAATTCAGATTGCTACTTGATCGACATAGACACAGCATTATTGTGATTTCGTATCGTAGCAATGGGATACCATCACGCGATCAACTACTAGATGTGATTCGCGGATTCAAGCACCGCATTCATGAAGCGAGTCTGCCGAAGCAATATGTATTATCGCGCCAGAAGTCACACGAATTGCTTTTGATTGGCAGTTAGGTGCTCGAACAATGGTAGAAGATCCGTTTCGTTCCAGCCTACTTGACTACTTCGATGAGCTAAAGGATCGAGTTGTCACGAAAGATGGTGATTGGACGGTAAAGGGATTCATTGATATCTATAGACGGATCTACACGATTTCGGTTGACTCCAAAGTGTTGTCAAAAGTGCTGGAGCTGTTGATGTTTCCCGTTCTGCAACAATTCGCTCAGCGGAACGGTTTCAGAGTAATCCTTGCTCAAGCACAGAATCAATATCCGGATCTAACGTTGGTGTCTACTTCAAACGAGAATCTGTGTTTCGCAGTAGATATCAAGACCACCTACCGAACAAAAGTGGATCAGGACGGGCTAATGCGCGTGAATGGCATGACATTAGGAACATTCGGAGGTTATTTCAGAAATCGAGACCGGCCAGTAAACAGTGTTATGGCGTATGCACGGTATGCCAAACACTATGTGCTTGGTGTAGTCTATTCGCGGGCCGAAAATATTGATGAACGGCAGGTTTATGAAATTGAGCACCTGACCGACATTCCATCGGTTGCCAGCGACTTTCAGTTCTTCCTGCATGAAAAATACCGCATCGCATCGGATGGGCCGGGAAGTGGCAACACTAAGAACATCGGTTCCACCAAATATCTCGATCGGCTACTAAATGGAACCGGTGTATTTGCAAAGCTAGGCGAAGCCGTATTCAATGACTACTGGATGAATTATCGCACACGATCAATGGCCAAAGATGATGGGTTCGAAGCCCCGCTTTACACTAACCTCAGAACCTATCATGAATTCAAGAAACGTGGATCTCAAATCCTAGAAATCCCAGTCGAGGATGTCGAAACAGAGGTCGATGATGAAAGCTCGGCAGTCGACGAGGGGTAAGGGTAAAGGAATTCATCCTATTCAAACCCTTATCCAGTATCAAGATCATAACCCAGTATCCCACAACTTCTACCTCACGTCGGGGCGTGGTGGTGTTTTGAGGAGAGCGGTTCGGGATACGGCCACCTTGCGGCCCCTCATCCCCCCGCGCGCCGACGGCAGGACTGAGCCAGATTCTCCCTCGTGAGGGTAGGATAACGTGACGTGATGGTATCGACGCCATCACATCACTAGGGGATGAGTCCAAACAATAAGGCGGCGGTTCGGCGGCTTCAGCGTCAAAACGAGCTTGCTGATCCACGCTATCCCCGTCGCCAGAATTTACGTATCACGACGGCCCGCAGCGCTCACGCATCGACGGGCCGCCGATCCCCTGCACGGATTAGTGGCCGGACGAGCTGGCCTCGCCCTCGCCGTGGAAGATGTCCGGGTTTTCCTCACCTTCGGCGTAGAGGAATCCGCCAATGCCGCGTTCCGTGCGCGACAGCGCGTGATCGACCAGAATGTACTTCCCCGGAACTTCGAGCGTAAATTCGACGGCCGTCGCACCGCCCGGCGCTACGAGCGTGGTCTGAACGTCGGTCAGCGGGGGCGCGGTGAGGGACGCCTGATCGTAAACGCGATCGAAGATTTCACCGATGAGATGCAGCGACGAGATGAAGTTGGGGCCGCCGACGCCAAAGTAGATACGAACCGTGTCCCCGACGTTGGCGTGCAGCGCGTTCTCGTCCTGAGTCAGCGCGCCAGCCGCACCGTTGAAGACGAAGTACTCTGGTTCCTCGTCCACCATGTTCTCATAGCTGAAGTCCAGATGTCCCTGCGTGCCGAAGGGCTGCACGGTGTAGATCTCGCCTTGCATCACATAGAACTCGTGATCCACCGGCGGCAGTCCACCTTCCGGCTCGACAAGGATCATGCCATACATCCCGCTGGAGATATGGTGGCTGATGCTCGCGGTCGCGCAGTGATAGACGAATAGGCCGGGGTGCAGCGCTTTGAACGTGAAAGTGTTGGTCTCGCCCGGCAGGGTCTGCGTGTAGATTTCGCCGCCGCCCGGGCCTGTCACCGCGTGCAGGTCGATCGAGTGCGGCAGGGTGTTGCCCAGCTTGTTCTCAAGGTTGATCTTGACCGTATCCCCGACGCGCACGCGGATCATCGGCCCCGGAACCTGTCCGTTGAAGGTCATGTAGGGGAAGGTCGTGCCGTCGGCCAGCCGTCCAACCACCTCAACGGCGGTGAGGTTCACCTCGACGGTGGTCGGGGCGCGATCCCCAATCGGCGCGGGCAGATCGGCCGGGTTGCGGATCACCGAGACCGCGTCGGCGACTGCAGGCGCTACGGTTGGCTGAGCGACGACCGTTTCCGCAGGGGCAGAGGCGACATGGTCGCCCGACGTCTCCGGCGCTGTGCCGGTGACGGTGAGCGTCCCGAACATGCCGATCTGCCGGTGGCCGGCGACGGCGCAGTAGTAGACGAAATCGCCGGGGCGGTCAGCGACGAATTCGATCGTTTCCTGCTGGTTGAGTTCGACGAGGTCGGAAGTGGCGACGCCGAATTCGTCGATGTGCAGATTGTGGAGCACCGGATCGCCGTTGATCAGCGTGATACGCACCGTATCGCCCACATTGGCCGTGAGATGGGGATTGATCTGCCCATCAATGTCGCCGCCCACGCCGATGTACGCCATCGCGGGGGTTTGGCCGAGGATCGTCTTGAGCGTGTACTCGACGACCTGCCCCTCGGTCTGGGCGACCATCGTCGTTTCCGCGCTCGACGGGGTCTCTTGCGCGGAGACCTCGTTTGGCACAATTTGGATTCGTATCGGGAGTATCGCAAGGATCAAGATCGCGAATCCGAGCAAGAGTCCCGAGACGAGGTTTGGATTGATTTCCCTACGCACCAGTGGTTTCCTCTCTTCACTTCACCTTCTCAACAGAAGGCGGCATTTCAACAGCGCGATCCGGACACACAGGCCCACAGACCGCGCGTTAAGCACGATCTTTCGTCAGAAGCATGCTGGCTCTATGCTTCAGTTTGTCTTAGGCCCCGACCCCCCTCATACACTCGACCCAACCGGTGCATTCCGGGTGACGAAACGGGATGCTGAGGGTGAAAGAAACTGCCGGGTTCACCGATAAGCATACACACACGACGAAACTTCAGACAACGCCCCGGTACAAAAGTGAGGTTCGGTCTGAGCTATCCACCCACTGATCGGATAGGTCGGCGCGTGTTACAGGCTACTCGCGACCGATCTCGCCACCGGTTCGCTCAGGCCGCATACTCTCTGTCGCTTTGAGAAAACTGACGAAAATCAACTCCTCATTGAGGGCGCGCACAGAGTGAACCTCACCGCGCTCGAAGATGAGTAGCGAGTTCGGCCCAAGCTCATGTTCCTGCCCATCTTGCCCCGCGAATACGCCGCGCCCTTTCAGGATAACGACATAGAACGGCGAGTCAGGTACTTTATGCGCGTCGACCTGCTGGCCGGGTTTGAGCATCCAGCGCAGGATACGGCTGTCATGATCGACCAAAAGCGGTTGTGCAAAAGGCACCGGATCATGGAATTCTAGATCGTCCAGCAGCTGCTTGACTTTCATCACGAACTTCCTAATTTCAAGCCAACAAAAGGGTAGTCTAGGTGGGGATCACCGTTGGGGGATCAGCGACACAAACTGCCCATATAGATTTTCATAGGTGTAGCACAAAACGTGAGACTTTCAAGGGCGCGGTGCCGATAGCGGTAACCCGCGGTGGGCATCGGTAGTACCGCCTCAGTGCCCGATCTCAGTGAGCTGCTCGGCGCGTGTATCCCCTCACGCGCAGCGTCCGCGTCCTGTCCGTCGCCGAGCTTGCGCAGATACTCCCCAAATGCCATAGTTTACGTCGGTCATCTGTGCGTTTTGGTCGCTTCATTAGAGAAGCACGGATAACCTCGTTCGACACTGTGCGCTCTCTTGTGAGACATGGCCTGACGATGTCTTTGCTCCGCAAGGGCGGCTCAATATGACTGTCATCATTGAACACGCCACACCGGATGACCTTGAAACGCTCGTGCGCGTGCAGATCGCCGCGTTTCACTCCGACGCGACGTATTACCCCGGCGTCGAACTAGGCGGGCCGCCCGGATATGACTCGCACGACGCCAACCTTGAGATGATGCAGACAAGCGACTACTACAAGCTCATCGTCGACGGGCAGATCGCCGGGGGCTTCAACGTGTATGACAAGGGTGAGGGCGTGTATCACCTCGGCGTGCTGTACGTGCATCCGAACTACCACAATCAGGGAGTCGGGTCGGCGGCGATGCAGTACATTGCGGCGGCGTACCCCGCCAAGACGTGGACGCTTGACACGCCCGGTTATGCCACGCGCAACCACCGCTTCTACGAAAAGCACGGGTTCGTCAAGGAGGGCGAACGCCTCGACGACGGCTTTCTCTTGATCGAGTACGTGCGTCACACTTAGCCAGCGTCGTATCGTGGTTGCCCCAATGACTCGGGGCTTACGACAGCTGGGAACCGGTGATCGGCGTGATCCCCATTAGAATGAGGGCATGGGTTTACGAGTCTATGAGTACAAAACCCGATGTTCGCGCCGTTCGTCCCATTCCTCGCCCAGACTGAGCCGCAAATCGACTCGCTCGTTACGGTGCTGTGGAACTTCTTCTGGGCGCTGCTTGAGCCATTTGTAACCTACGGCACCGCAAATCCCGCCGGATGCACGTTGTTCGCGCTAGTTCTCGTGTTCGCGGCGATGTTGATTCGCGCCTTCCGCCGCCCACGCCACTTCGACAACTTCGACCGCTGGGAGTAGAGACTCTGGCCTTACCCCGGTTTAGTGGACGGGGATCATGCTCGGCGAACTGAGCGTTAGGGGAAGGACGGTTGGGCGCTGCAAGAAGCACGCCGATGAGTCCAGACGGAACGTACGGACGCGGGGCACAGAAAATACGCAGACGACCACACACAATCAGGGCGGCCCGCCGGGCCGCCCTTCACAAATCCCCTCTGTGTGCTCGCTTTTCCCCCGTGCCCTCTGTGTCCGTTGTGGTTCGCCGCCCTTCCCGCTTTTGCTGTCACAGGGCCGCTATACCCCTACCCCTAATACATGAACTGTTCGAGGTAGCGCTTGGACTGCGTGAGCGCGCGCTTACGATCATCCAGCGAGCCTTCATACGCGCGATCTTCAACCTCAATACATACGGCGTAGTCGTAGCCGGTGTCGCTGAGCGCTGAGTAGAACGCGCCCCAGTTCACACTGCCGAGGCCGGGGAGCTTGGGTGTGTGCCACTTGAGGCCCAGAATGCCGCGGTCGTACAGCCGATCAGTGTCGATCTTCTCGTCCTTAGCGTGGACATGCACGAAGCGCGATCCGAACTCATGGATAGCGCGCACGTAGTCGATGTACTGGAAGATCAGGTGCGATGGGTCGAAGTTCAACCCGAAGTGTTTGCTGGGGAAGCGGTCGAACATGCGCCGCCATATCTCCGGAGATATGGCGAGGTTCTTACCGCCCGGCCATTCGTCGAGGCTGAACAACATCGGACAGTTCTCGATGCCGATCTTGACGTCCTGCTGCTCGGCGAAGGCGATGATCGGCGCCCAAGTCTCCTCGAACAGCGGCCACTGATCCTCGATCGAACGCGCCGGATCCCGCCCGACGAAGGTATTCATCACCGGCACGTCGGTCATCTTGGCCGCGGCGATCACCTTCTTGATGTGCTCGACATAGACGCCGCGCTCAATCGGGTCGGCGGCCAGCGGATTGGGGTAGTAGCCCAGCCCGCTGATCGACACGCCGTACTTAGCGACCAGCGCCTTAACGTTGGCCGCTTCCGCCGGGCCGAAATTGCTGACGTCAAGGTGTGTGACACCGGCGTAGCGCCGTTCAGCCGCGCCGACCGGCCAGCACATCACCTCGACACAGCCAAAGCCCTGATCGGCGGCGAATTTCAGCACGTCCTCGAACGATAGGTCAGGCAGGATTGCGGTGACAAATCCGAGTTTCATAGAACGACATCCTTTCTCGATGAGAGGCTCAATGAACCGAAAGAATAACGCCGTCTGGACACCGGTTTTCTGCGCCCGTGCGCCGCGCACGATAGGCTGGCGCGGACGATGCTAGGCGCGATAGGCCAACATCTGCCGGGGTCTGAGACAACGCCCAAGCCGAAACTAAACCGACACCCACCCGCGCGCGCGGTGACTTTCCACGATCTTGTCGCACAGCACAACCTCATGATGGCCGTCCTCAAACGTCGCGAAGGACTTTGGCGCGCTGAAGTCACCGGCCTCCATATAGCGGTAGATCGCCGCGTACAACTGCTTGAAGCTGTCGTCGAAACCTTCGGCATGCCCGCCCGGATAGCTGTTGGCGGAACGCCCCGCCGGCAGCATCAGCGACGGGTCTTTAATCAGGATGCCGTTGGGCGCGTCACGCCGGCCGATCCACAGCTCGTTGGGATTCTCGACGTCCCACGCCAGCGATCCCTTGCTGCCGACGATCTCGAAGTGGCAGTAGTTTTTGCGCCCGCCGGTGACCTGCGAGACGAGCATCGTGCCGCGTGCGCCGTTGTCGTAGTGGAACAGCACCGCGCCCCAGTCCTCGGTGTGGATGTCGGCTGGCTCGGTCTCGACCGCGGCGGCCTGTTCTTTGCCGACGAACGTCGCGACCGCCTGCTTGGGCTTGCGCCGGACGGGGATGAACGTGTGCAGGTCGGCCATCAGCTCGGTGATCTTGAGGCCGGTGATGAAGCCGATTAGATCCATCCAGTGCGTGCCGATATCACCGATGGCGCGGGTGGCGCCGCCCTCTTCCGGCACGAGCCGCCAGTTCCAGTCGGTGTCGTACATCAGCCAGTCTTGCAGGTATCCGCCGCGCACGCCGCGCACCTCGCCGATCTCGCCAGCGGCCACGGCCTCGCGGGCATGCTGCACCAACGGGTAGAAGCGCTTGTTGTAGTTGACCGCGGCGATCTGATTAGGCCGGCTGCGTGACAGCGCGACGAGTTCGGCGGTCTCGGTGGCGTCCATCGCCAGCGGCTTCTCGCAGATGACGTGTTTGCCGGCCAACAGCGCGCGCTTGCTGAATTCGAGATGCGTCTTGTTGGGCGTGGTGATGTGGATGGAGTCGACCTGCGGATCATCGAGCACCGACTGGAAGTCATCATACGCGACCTCAAGCCGCATCGAGTCCGCCGCCGCACGACTCTTCTCCGGTGTGATGCCCAACACGCCGCGCACATGGACGCCGATGCGCCGCAGCGCCTCGACGTGTACCGGGCCGATGAAACCAGTGCCAATTACAACGGCCTGAGTCATGAGAACGCAATCCTTTTCTCTCGTTCAAACTTAGCTGCCGGTTGGAACGCGCGGTCATTGGCGCGCCCTCCGCATACGTCTATACTTTAGAATGTCCGTACATTTCCCGCAAGGCGGCTGGATCTATGAAAGCCATCATGAAGGTAGCGCCCGGCGTCGGCCACGTTGAACTGCGTGACATCGCTGAACCTGTGCCGCAGGCCGGGCAGGTCAAGATCGCGGTGCGCGCCGCCGGCTTGTGCGGGACAGACCTGCACATCCTGAAAGACGAATTCCGCAGTTGGCCGCCCGTCGTGCTCGGCCATGAGGTCGCCGGCGAGATCGCGGAGGTGGGCGAAGGCGTCGAGGGTTGGGCGCCCGGCGCGCGCGTGACGACCGAGACCTACTTCTCGTTCTGCGGGACGTGCAAATACTGCCGCGCCGGGCACACCAACTTGTGCCTCAACCGCCGTTCGATTGGCTCGGCGGTCAACGGCGGATTCACCGACTACGTTATCGTGCCGGCGCGCAACCTGCACGCGCTCCCCAGCCACGTGCCGTTCGACGCCGGCGCGCTGACCGAACCGCTGGCCTGCGTCGTTCACGCTGTGACGACCACGCCGAGCGTCAGCCCCGGTGATGTGGCCGTGATCGCGGGGCCGGGCGCGATCGGACTGCTCACGCTGCAAGTGGTCAAGGCGGCAGGCGCGACAGTCGTCATGCTCGGCACTGACCGTGACCAGCACCGGCTTGCGCTGGCGCACGACCTCGGCGCGGATCACATCGTCAACGTGCAGCGCGAAGACCCTGCGCCGCTGATCGCCGCGCTCACCGACGAGGGTTTAGGCGCGGATGTGGTGTACGAGTGCTCAGGCGCGGGGCCGGCGGCCGCCCAACTGCTTACGCTGGTGCGCCGGCGCGGCCGTTATGTGCAGGTCGGGCTGTTCGGCAAGCCGGTGGCGTGGGACTTGGATCAACTGTGTTACAAGGAGATCGTCGCGACCGGCAGCAACGCCAGCATCCCCGCCGCGTGGAGCAAAGCCGTCGCCCTGATCGCCAGCGGAAAAGTCCGCACCGGCGCGCTCATCACGCATCGTTTCCCGGTCACGCAGTGGGAGGCGGCGTTCGCCACCTTCGAGGACGGCGCCGGCGTCAAGGCGATCCTGATGCCGGTGGGGGAGGGACAGTGATGTGCGGTGAGTCTTGGGTGATGAGTGATAAGGAGATAAGGGGCGGATTTCAGGGAAGAACTCACGGCAACTAAACTTCGTGTCCGCCTAATTCAGAATATGAGGTGTAGATTTTGGGGTGTTACAGCACCCTCTCTTGGAGAGGGGTTAGAGGCGAAAGTTAAAGGAAATCGACCATGTCCACCAACAAACGCCTGACCGGCAAGGTCGCGCTGGTAACGGGGGCAGGCGATCCGCGCAGCATCGGGCGGGGCATTGCGCGGGCGCTGGCCGACGAAGGCGCGGATGTGATCGTCAACGACATCCGTTCCGACTGGCTGTCCAGTGCGGTGAAAGACATTCAGGCGCGCGGCGTGCGCGGGGCCGCCTTCGCCGCCGACGTATCGAAGCCGGATCAGGTCGCCGCGCTGTTCGCCGACGCCGTGGCCGCGCTGGGCCGCATCGACATCGTCGCCAGTAACGCCGGCATCATTCGCTGGGAGAAGTTCCTCGACATCACGCCGGAGAACCTGCGCGCGATGGTGGACGTCAACCTCAAGGGCAATATCATCGTATGCCGTGCCGCCGCCAAGCAGATGATCGCGCAGGGGGGCGGCGGGCGTATCGTCATCACGTCGTCGGTGCAGGCGTCGATCCACTTTCCGATCACGCCGGTGTACGGGGCGACCAAGCGCGCCATGTTCCCGTTGGTCGGGGCGCTGGCGATCGAACTCGCGCCGCACAACATCATCGTCAATCACATCGGGCCGGGCTGGGTGCAGTCGGCGCTGAACGACCCGGAACCCGGACAACAAACCGAAGAAGGCATCGAGGCCACCCGCCAGTCGGTGCCGCTGAAGCGCGCCGGCCTGATCGAGGAGATGGGCCGCGCGGTTGTCTATTACGCCAGCGCCGATGGTGATTACGTGACCGGAACCTATCTGCGGTTGGACGGCGGGCTGGGAATCAGCAAGTACACGCTCTGACGTGGGTTCACGCCAAGTTCCGCGATGAACAGAGCAACTCCCGGCGTTACGCATCACTTCTCACTCGCCACTCTTTTGGGAGCGCGTCATGATCGACCTGAACGGTAAACAGATCGTCCTTGTGGGCGGCAGTGCGATCTTCGCCGAGGAGTTAACCGCCTACTTCGCGGCGTATGGCGCGCATGTGCATCTGCTCGATGTGCAGACCGCTGACCCACAGACGATCCGCGCGGCAGTTGCCGGCCTCGTCCCGTTCGACGCGCTGATCGTCGCGCCTGAGGCAGTGCGTCCGTCACCTTTCTTGGAGACATCGGACAGCGCATGGGACGAGGCGCTCGGCCTCAACTACGAACGCGCGGTGTGGCTGATGCAAGCCGCCGCGCGCTCCATGATCGAACACCGGCGCGCCGGGCGAATCGTGCTGCTGTCGTCGGTCGCCGCGGAACTGCCGCTGGCCGAACTTTCGGTGTTGGGGACGACGTTGGCCGCGCTGCGCGCCACCGCACAGATGGCCGCCGTTGATCTTGGGCCACACGGAATCACCGTGAATCTGATCGAACTCGGTTGGACGGAACTGGACGCAGCGGCCTTGTCGAGCGATCCGGTGGACTACGCGCATCTGGTCACCGGTACGCCGACCGGACGCCTCATCGAAGCCGACGAGATCGCCGGGGCGTGCGCGTTTCTGCTGTCGAGCGCCGCACGCAGCATCACCGGCGCACGGCTGACGTTGGACGGCGGCTACTCGCTCACCCGCGCAGACGGACGCACCCCGCTTCCGCCAGCGATCTCGCAGTTGTGATGGAGGGGCTTCGCTTCGATGCCTTCACCATCGTCGTACTTTGGGGTGACATCCCATTCGAGAATCACACAGGGCGACCGGATGGCCGCCCTGCGTGTGATGGGTCGTGCGCCGTGCTTATCGTACCAGCGCGAAGGTTAGCGTGACGTTGACCGTGACGCTGGTTTGGCCGGGGGCCACGAAAGCGCCGCCACCGCCTCCCTGCGCGCGTTCCACGTCCGCGTAGAGGATAGGCACGCTGCCGCCGAAGTCCTCGCGGATCGCGACGACCTCGCCGACCTGCACGCCGAGCAAGCCGGCAAGCGCCTCGGCACGGGCGCGGGCCTGAGCGACGGCCCCTTCGCGGGCAATCGTCTCAAGCGGGGCCGGATCGCTGACGCTGAAGTACAGGCCGTACAGGCTGGTCGCGCCGTTTTCGATGCCGGTATTGATGATGTCGTCGACCAGATCGACGTTGCGAACCAGCACGCGCACGGTGTTGCTCACCTGATAGCCCTGCTGATCGCCGGACTCGGGCGTGTAGCGCGTGGTCGAGTAGACGCTCAAGTTGGCCGTCTGAATGTCCTCTTCGGCAACACCGAGCGCGACGATCTCCGCCACAATCTTGCGAACCGTCTCGTTCGATGTCTCGAAGGCTTCGCTGACTGACGTGGTGAAGGTGTCTACGCCGAGTTCCAGCGTAGCCTGATCGGGCGTGCCTGCAGTCTCAGCCGAGCCGAATACCGTGATCGTGTTGGCGGGCATGTCCTGTGCAGCGGCCGGCGCGACAAGCACGCTGACCAGCGCGATCAATACCCCGAACAACGCAACCGACTTGATGTGACGCTGCATAGCAGTATCTCCTGTGGTTAGGTGACGGACACGGAGTTCATACCTCCGTGCACGAGCATAGACGACGCGCGTGTCGAAAATGTTCCGCCGCCGCGTGATGGTGTGCGGTCGCGTCGGTTGTCCGTCGATCAGCCGTCGGAGCGCGCGGATTGGGGGTGAGAACTTGGGGACGATAGCCTATAATCACGCCCATCTGCCCACACTGCGTCAAGGTTCCGCGCCCGATGATGAAACTGATCATCCTGTTCCGTCAGCCGACCGACCTCACGCGATTCGAAGACACCTACAACAATCTGCTGGCCCTGATCGAGCGCATGCCCGACGTGACACGCCGTCAGGTCAACTCCGTCGTTGGCAGCCCTACCGGATCATCACCGTTCTACCGGCAGTTGGAGGTGTACTTTGCGGATCAGGCCCGCATGAACGAGTCGCTGCGTTCACCGCGCGGGCAGGAGGCCGGACGCGAGCTGACCTCGCTGCCCGCCGGCAGCTTTGACGTCATGTTTGCGGACGTTTACGAGGAGGCAGGGGGCGCGACCCCTACAGGAGAGACATCCGGACATGCAGGCGCTTAAAGACCGTATCGCCGCGGAAGGCCAGAATCTCGGCAGCGGCATCCTCAAGATCGACAGCATCCTCAATCATCAGATCGACCCCAAATTGATGTTCGAGATGGGCGAGGCGATGGCCGCGGTGTTTCGCGGCATGAACGTGCAGCGCATCTTGACCGCCGAGATCAGCGGCATTTGCCCGGCGCTGACGGCCGGCTATGCGCTGAATGTGCCGGTTGTGTACGCGCGCAAACTCAAGCCGATCACGATGGCCGGCCCGGTGTACCTTGAGACGGCCCCCAGCCACACCAAAGGCGCGCAGGTCAACCTGCTGGTCGCGGCGGAGTTCTTGCATCCGCACGAGAACGTGCTGATCGTCGACGACTTCCTCGCCAGCGGAAAGACGCTGGCGGCGCTGGCGCGTATGGTGCGCAGCGCGCGCGCTAATCTGGTCGGCGCGGGGGTGGTGGTCGAGAAGTCGTTCGAGTCCGGCCGGACGTATATGCAGCAGCAGGGGTTCGATATCCCGATCCATTCGCTCGTCACGATTACCAGCATGGATGATGGCAAGATCGTCATGGCTTAAGGGCAGTGATGAGTGTCGAGTGATGAGTCGTGAGCAACGGGCAAAAGCGAATAAACCGACTGAACCACAAAGAGAAGGTTCGTAGGGGCCGGCGTGCTGTGCCCGTCACACCCACGCCATTCTCCCTTTCGCCCTTGGACTGGGCCTTGCAGCGATGCGCCCTTGTCTGCAACATTGAAGACAATGCACTGAGAGGACAGTCTTCACATGATCGAACTGCCGCCGGCCACCCGTACATTCTATCTCGTTCGCCACGGTCAAACCGACTGGAACGTCCAGTTCCGGTGGCAGGGCCACACCGATATCCCGTTGAACGAGATCGGCCGCGAGCAGGCGCGATTGTTGGCCGGCGCGCTGCGTGATATCCCGTTCGATCGTGCGGTGAGCAGCGACAGCATCCGCGCCGTCGAGACGATCAAGATCGCGCTTGGCGATCGGCCGATTGAGGTCGAGACCGACCCGAACCTGCGTGAATTTAACGCCGGCGCCTTCGAGGGGCTGACGTGGGACGAAATCCGCGCACAGTACCCGGACGCAGTGACCCGCATGAACTCCGACTGGTTCGGTTTCGTGTTTCCGGGCGGCGAGTCACGCGGGCAGATGGCGGAACGCGCGGCCGCGGCCGTTCAGCGCCTGCTCGATGACGGTCGCGGATCGCATATCTTGATCGGCGCGCATGGCATGAGCGTGCGGGGCATCTTGCACCACCACTTCCCGCAGGTCGTCGCGCATCCCATGGACTTACAGTGGATCGAGAACACCAGCGTCACGATTTTCCGGCAGGTCGGCACGTATCTCGAGATGGTGCAGCTCGCCGATGCGGCGCACCTTCAGGCCGCCGCAGATTAACGTAGAACGCCCCCGGCAGACAGCCGGTGTTCCCTACAGCGTAAGGATCGGGCTGCCGGCGCTGGCCTGCTATTCGACCTTTGGTAGAACCGGGCGTTCCAGCTCGAAGAGCGTGTCGATTCGGGCGTAGGTCATGCCGGCCATGCGACCGACGGGCTGCAGCTTGACCGGGTCGATCTTGTCCGTCCCAAGCAGCACCGCATCGTCAACGTGGACGTGTGTCACCGTCCCGAACACGACCGTCGCGCCGCCGACCGCGTCCGCGTTGACCGGCACGGTGCGGTCGAGCACGCACTCGAAATGCACGGGGCTTGCGGCGACGCGCGGCGGCTTAACCGTGACGCTGGGCGCCATCTCCAAACCGGCATACTCGAACTCGCTGAATTCGGGCGGCAGATTGGCGGAGGTCAAGTTCATCGCCCCGGCCAGCGGCGCCGTCACGATATTGACGACGAACTCACCACTTGTCAGGACGTTGTGCAGCGTGTCTTTCACCGGCGTCTCGCCTTTGCGCGACGTCACGCAGAACAACACGGTCGGCGGGTTGCTGCACACGGCGTTGAAAAACGAGAACGGCGCGACGTTAGCGACGCCGGACGGGCTGATGGTGGAGATCCACCCGATCGGGCGCGGCACGATGGCCCCGATCATCAGCTTGTACATAGACTGCTGTGAGAAAGCCGACGGATCGCATTCCATGAGCTACAGATAGACCTCTTGGTTAGCGGTATGAAGCATTGGCTCGCCGTTCAGCGCGGCGACTAGATTCTTGGCGGCGAGGATGCCCATCGCCTCCCGTGTACGCACGCTGGCGCTGCCGATGTGCGGGACGATCACGCAGTTGTCGAGCTGCAAGATCGGCTCATCCACGTGGATCGGCTCAGGGTCGGTGACGTCGAGCGCGGCGGCGAAGATCTTCTGTTCCTTCAGCGCCTCGTACAGCGCCTTTTGGTCGATCAGCGGCCCGCGCGCGGTATTGATCAGCACGGCGGTTGCCTTCATCATCTCAAGCTCGCGTGCGCCGATCAGGTGCTGTGTCGCCGGTGTAAGCGGGACGTGCAGGCTGACGAAATCGCTCTCGCGCAGCAGGGCTTCCATACTGCGCGGTTCGGCGTTGAGCGCACGTGCCGCGTCGCTGTCACGGCCGCCGTGATACATGATTTTCATATTGAACCCGGCCGCCCGCCGCGCGACCGCCTGACCGATGCGCCCAAGCCCGATGATGCCGAGTTTCGAGCCGTACACGTCATGGCCGAGCAGCAGCCCCGGACTCCATGTGCCCCAAAGCCCGCTGCGGACGTAGCGCGCGCCTTCGATGACACGGCGCGCAGTCGCTAAGATCAGGGCGAACGTCAAGTCGGCGACGGCTTCGCTCAAGACGCCGGGGGTATGGCCGACCGGGATCTTGCGTGCGGTGCATGCCGCGAGATCCACGTTGTCGAAACCGACGGCCAATTGGCTGACGGCGCGCAGTTTCGGCGCGGAATCCAGCAGCGCCTCGTCGATCTTGTCGGTCAGCATGCAGAGCAGTCCCTCACTCTCTGCAACGGCGCGCAGCAAGTTCATACGCGGCATCGGGCGGTCTTCTTCCCAGATATGCACCTCGTGATCCTTGCGCAAGATATTGAGGGCGCGCTCGGATATTTGCCGTGTCACCGTGATGACGCTCATGGCCCTACCTCGATGAAGCGAACCTCGAATAACTTCGGCCACCGCTTTCCGGTAATATAGAATACATCACGATCGGTATCGTACGCGATTCCGTTGAGCACATCGGCCGACGCTGCTTCGGATTCGGTAAGCAGGGCCGAGGCGTTGATGATCGCGTCGATATGGCCGGTTTCCGGGTCGATACGCACGATGAAATTGGTCTGCCAGACGTTTGAATACACGCGGCCATCCACACATTCCAGCTCGTTGAGCTGCGTGACAGGCTCACCCTGCACGGTGACGTTGACGCGCCCCACCGCCTCGAACGTCTCTGGATCGCGGAAGGTCAGCACGTCGCTGCCGTCGCTCATAATCAACCGTGCCCCGTCATAGCACAGCCCCCAGCCCTCGCCTTCGTAGCTGAACGTGGCGGTCTGCTCGAACGTGCCGGCGTCATACACGAACGCCGTGCCCTCGCGCCATGTGATCTGGATGAGCCGGTCGTCGACCCACGCCAAGCCTTCGGCGAAGAACGCCTCGTCGACGGGGGTTTCGCGCAGCGCAGCGCCGGTGTCACGCTCGACCTCACGCAGATCGGATTCGCCGTACAGGCCGGTGCTTTCGTAGAACGTCTCGCCGTTCCACACCAGCCCCTGCGTAAACGCCTGCGGGTCATGCGGATAAACCGCCAGAACCTCAGGCGTCATCAACAGCGGGCGCTGTACCTGCTGCACGACCGGGCGGGCAAGCAGCGCCGCGACAAAGGTCACGATAACGAGCAACCACTCAGGCGAAAACGGCATGGACGGGGGATCCTTTGGGCAGCGCGCGGCGCGCGAAGAGACAAATCATGCGGGGACATTCCGCACATGGTGTTCGAGAAACGCCAGCGCGTGGGCCAGCGCGCGGGCCGATGTCTGGCGGTCGTCTCCGTCGGCGTCTTCGGGAAAGAGATCGTGGCCGGCGCCGGGCATGACGACGACTCTGTGCACATCACGCCGGTCTGCCGCGGCCAGCTCGGCGCGCAGCGCATTGACCATCGCCTGCGGGATCAAGGGGTCGTCGCCGCCGTAAACGGCCAGCACCGGCACCGGGCAATGACGGAATTTGCCGATGTAGGTTTGGGGAAAGCCGCTGAAGGCGACGACCGCTTTTTCGCGGTGCGGGTATTGAATCGCCGCGCGGAAGGCCAGACTGCCGCCCAGCCCCACGCCGACGACCGCGACTTGATGCAAGGTGTGCTGGCGCCGTTCGACCACCTCGAACGCGTCCAGCACACGCGCGAAACGCTTTTTACGCGCGATCAGCTCGACCAGCGACGCGGCCTCGCGCGCGGTGTGGGCCGTATGTCCGTCGAACAGATCGGGCGCGATCACATGATAGCCGGCCTGCGCCAGCTGGACGGTCAGCGCGCGCACGCTGGCGGTCAACCCCCACCAGTCATGCAGCAGCACGATAGCGGGGAAGCGTTGGCCCAACAGCGGCTGCGCGCCGAACGCAGCGAACTGCATGCCATCATCGGCGATGATCGTCTGATAGCCGGCGTGCGTTTGATATTCGATGTGGTGCGGGCGCTCTTCACTCATGACGGAGATTATAGCACCCGCACCAGAACATTACGGCTACTCTTCCGAGTCTTCGCGTTTGGTGCGCCGCGCCGGACGGTCGCCGCCTTGCGACTGGTCGCGGCGATCAGGCCGTTTGTTACCGCTGCTGCGGGGTGGTGGACGACGTTCGGCTCCGGTGCTGCCGCCGGTGCGCCCGCCCTCACGCCGGGGCGGACGGCCTTCACCGCCGCCGCGTGCCTCGCCATCCCGCGAGCGATAGCCGCCTTCACGACGGGGCGGACGGCCTTCACCGCCGCGTGCCTCGCCATCCCGTGAGCGATAGCCGCCCTCACGCCGGGGCGGACGGCCTTCACCGCCACCGCGTGCTTCACCATCCCGCGAGCGATAGCCGCCTTCACGTCGGGGCGGACGGCCTTCACCGCCGCGTGCCTCGCCATCCCGCGAGCGATAGCCGCCCTCGCGCCGGGGCGGACGGCCTTCACCGCCACCGCGTGCCTCGCCATCCCGCGAGCGATAGCCGCCCTCACGACGGGGCGGACGGCCTTCACCGCTGCCGCGTGCCTCGCCATCCCGTGAGCGATAGCCACCTTCACGACGGGGCGGACGGCCTTCACCGCCGCCGCGTGTTTCACCATCCCGCGAGCGATAGCCGCCCTCGCGCCGGGGCGGACGGCCTTCACCGCCGCCGCGTGTTTCACCATCCCGCGAGCGATAGCCGCCCTCGCGCCGGGGCGGACGGCCTTCACCGCCACCGCGTGCCTCGCCATCCCGTGAGCGATAGCCGCCTTCACGACGAGGCGGACGGCCTTCACCGCCGCCGCGTGCCTCGCCATCCCGCGAGCGATAGCCACCTTCACGACGGAACACGCGCCGGGTCGGACGATCGGCCTCGCTCAAGCGTGAACGGAAGCCTTCCGGCAAGTCCTGCTCGGCGTTGCGCGAACGGAAGCCCTCAGGGATGTCCTCACCGCGATGACGGCGCGCGCCCGGCGTGTTCTCGCCGGACTCGTCAATCATCAGGCGCGAGCGGAAGGTGTGCGGCTTAGGGCCAATACGTTTGCCGTCACGCGGGCCGCCGCGGCGGTCGCTGCTGCCGGGCCGGCGCGGGCGATCATCGCGGCGGGTGCGTTCTTCGCGCTCGGCGTCGCGGGCCGCGTACTTCTTGCCACGGCGCGGGACGGGTGGCAGCCGATTGCGCTTCGCCTCTTCGATCTGCTCTTCGCTGGCGGTCGTATGTGCCATCAGCTTCTCACGGCGCCGGGCCGCGTTCTCCTGCCCCTTGATCTTGCGGATTTCGTCCAGTTCGGGCGCGGCGGTCTTGAGCAGCTTGACGTCGCGCTCCTTGAGTTCGACATATTCGCCGCGCGGCAGGTCGCCCATAGGGTAGCGTCCGATATGTGTGCGCACCAGCCGCTTGACCGGATAGCCAAGCAGGGCGGCCACGCGCCGAATCTGCCGGTTGCGGCCCTCGGTCATCACGACCTTGAGGATCGTCACGTCGCCCTCGCGGCGCACGATGTCGACGAAGCACTGAGCGGTCTCGACGGTCGAGCCGTCCTCTTCATCGAGCGTAACGCCGCGCGACCAGCGGTCAGCCGTTCGGCCGTCCATGCTGCCGTAGACGACAACCTGATAGGTCTTGGTGTGTTCATAGCGCGGGTGAGTCAGCGCTTGGGTGAGGTCGCCATCGTTGGTGAGGACGACCAGTCCTTCACTTTCTGCGTCGAGCCGGCCGAGCAAGAACAGGTGGCCGTCGACCGGCACCATATCGCGCACGGTCGGGCGGTCGTCGCCGGGCTGGCGCTCGGTCGCGGACAGGACGTTGACCGGCTTGTTGTAAGCGATGTAGATCGGCGGGGATTTCAGGTCGACGCGCTGGCCGTCCACGGTGACGACGTCTTTCTCCGGGTCGGCCTTAGAGCCAAGCTGTGCGACCTCCCCGTTGACGCGCACGCGCCCGGCGGTGATCAGATCTTCGGCGGCACGGCGCGACCCGTAGTTGGCCTGCGCCAACAGCTTTTGCAAACGGTGTTCCATAGGGTGTGGATTCTCCTCGCACGCCTCCCGGCGTGCTGATGACAAGCGGAGACAGGTGGCCTCCGCGAACTCCGCGAACCGGATCCCGGTCGCGGATGTAGGGGCAGGACCCCTACAACGGCACTAAAGCTTACGCGCGACCTGATACTGCAGCGATCCGCCTAACAAGAGGCGGGTTTGAGCATGCATGACGGGCAGCGCAACGAAAATGAGGGTCAGAATCGGCAGCAGCGGAAAACTGACCAAGGTGAGCAGGCGTTCCCTCAGGGTGATCGGCCGGGTGCGGGGCGGACGCGAGGCCACGTCTTGCGCCCAAAACACGATGCCGAGGACGACGACCAACAGCGATGCGATGACGAGCACCAAGATGATCGGGTCGTGTCCGATTTCGTTCAGCGGCGGAACCAGCCCGGGATTGAACAACACCGGAAGCTGTGAGCCGACCGTCAGAATAATCCAGCCTGCGCCTGCCAGTAGTATATCATGCGCCACGCGCAATAAAAGCTTCAAACCGCGACCTGCTGGAATCTCCGGGTGTTCGAGCATACGCGCGATGATATAGCCGACCTCTTTGCTGCCCCATGCGTGGCGCAGCGTCTGCTGATAGCGCGCTTTGACCACCTCCCAAACGGTGTCGCCCGTCGTCGCGGTCGCTAAAAACGGCAGGAAAATCGGCTCCAGCTCAAGTTCAGCGTCGGAGCTGAAGAACGCCTTGATGAACATGTGACTGTCCTCGGCGATGACGTCGGTATCCCAATAACCGCTGGCGTCCATCAGCCGCAGACTCATCGAATATGACGAGATCGGGATCGCCTGCCACCACGGCGCGGCCAAGTACGCCAGTTCGAATGCGCCGCCGTAGGCGTTGACGAGTCGCATCGGCGGGCTGATGTCCCAGATGTTGCCATGATAACGGATCGGGGCCTGCCATGTACGGGCGTGGCGGTGCGGGCTGATCGCGAACGCATACGTCAGCGCGAAGAAGTAGTTGGGATGCCAGAGCGTGTCGGCGTCCATAGTCGAGATGATGATGGTGTCGATGTCGTAGCCTAGCTCGTCGACGAGACGGCGTTTGGCTTGGCGCGCCGCCCACGCCTGATTGGACGACTTACCGCGCACCTCGCCGGGAAGCCCGCGCGGATGCACGGCGTACATCATGTGAGCGAAACACGGCCCGAACTCGGCGATCAGACGCTCGGCCTTCGCCGATGCGCCGGCCTCGGCCCCTTCCATCGCCAGCACGACGGTCATGCGCCGCCGCGCCTCGTACTGCTTGGCGAGATGCGCCAGCGTGCGCTGCAAAATCTCGAATGGCTCGCTGTAGTTCGGGACGATGACGAGGAACTTGACGGCATCCCACGACAGCACATCGGCACGGCTAGCGGCTTCCGTGTCGTACTTGGCTTTCCAGTCGGTCTGCTCCCACCGGCGGATCAAGCGCATGCCTTTGAAGTTGGCGACTGCGGCCAACACGAAGCGCAGCGCGGTGTATGCGCCGAGGAGGGCGGCCAGCGTCAGAACGACGCGCGGAAAGGCCAGCGCCGAGGCGACACAAAACATCAGCGCCAGCCATGCGAGACAACCGGGAATCCCATCGAGCGCGCGTTCGGGGATCGGCGGAGGCGGCGATGCGCCCCACAGCGACTGCCCGACGCCCATCTGAACGTTGTTGCGCCGGCCACCGTCGGATTGATACGGCAAGAGTTGTTTCTACCTGCTTATCGTCGTCACGCTGGCTAGCATAGCATAGATGATCGGAGGTCGGGCAGGGCCACGACATTTCGCCGTTGGATCGCCGGGAATCAAAAAACCGCTAGTCTCCGATACTAGGGTGTGTCTGCAAATCACAGAACGAGAGAAATGGCAGCGAGCAGGACGGTCGCCAGAAAGCTGGAGGCGCGTTTGTCGTAGCGTGTGGCAACGGCTCGGAAGTGCTTGAGCCGACAGAAGAAGCGCTCAATGTGGTTGCGCTGCTTGTAGCGCTCGGTATTGTGCGGACGCCCGCGCCGTTGGTTGGACTTGCGCGGGATAGTCGGTCGAATGCCATGTCGTCGCAACCAAGCCTTGAAGGCGCGTGAGCCGTAGGCTTTGTCCGCCGCAACACGCTTGGGACGCACGGCAGGACGCCCACGCTGGCAGGTGTGGATCGCGCCCTGACGCATGAGCTGCTCAGCGACGGTACTGTCATGCTGCCGACCGGGCGTGAGCAGCAGGGTAAACAACCGTCCTGCACCGTCCACACGGGCATGGATTTTGGTGGTCAACCCACCTCGACTCCGTCCGAGTTGTTCGTCTGGTGACGCACTTTTTTGCCCCTGCCGCGTGCTGGTGCGCTCGCACAACGGTGCTGTCGATGAAATGGATTTCCCACTCGACCTCGCCTCGCGTGTCCGCCTGTGCCTGAAGTCGCTCCCACACTTGTTGCCACACCCCGGCGTCCCGCCAGCGCAGCCATCGGCTGTATACCGTCTTCCAGTTCCCATACCGCTCTGGCAGGTCACGCCACGGCGTTCCCGTCTTGATGCGATACAGCATCGCATTGAGCATCTCCCGGTTATCCCGCCCCGGTCGTCCGCGTCCTGCCTTCGGTTGCGGCAGCAAGCCCCGTATCGTTTCCCACTGTCTGTCGGTCAGTTCATGTCGTTTTATCATCCCTCCATGCTACACTATATTTTGCAGACACACCCTAGCGGCCTGCCGTGCCTTTACTCGATTTTGGTGACTTGACGGGCTTCTTCGCCCTTCTGCCCCTGCGCAATCGTGAACTGAACCCGATCCCCCTCGTTCAACGTTTTGTAACCGTTGGCTTGGATCGCGGAGTAATGGACGAAAACATCGCTTTCTCGCCCATCCACCGTGATGAAGCCGTAGCCTTTGACATTGTTAAACCACTTGACAACGCCTGTTTGCAGTGTTTCCGACATACTGACTTGCCTTTACCCTAGTCGCACCCACCCCCGGGGCGCGCGACATCGGCTATATTAACGCAAGGTAAAAAAGTGCGCAATCTACGCTTGCATTTTTCCCTTGTACAGCACCTGTCGCACGGTCTCTACATCGACATTGCCGCCGCTGACGACGCACACCGTCGGCACATCGTCCGTAGACACGACACCGTGCAGCACCGCCGCCGTGGCAACTGCGCCACCGCCTTCGACCAGCCAGCCCTGCGTGCCGATGAACCAGCGCATCGTCTCGGCGATCATCGCTTCGCTGACCAGCACGGCGCGGTCGACATGCTGCCGGGCGAGGGGGATGGTGATGGATCCGTCCTCGATCTCGCCGCTGAGAGCCTCGGCCAGCGTCTCCCAGACCTGCGGGCGCTGTTCGCCGGTGAGGACGTTGTACATGGCCGGGGCGTGTTCGGCGCACACAGCGATCACCTCGGCTTGTGGATTATGCGCCTTGATGGCGATGGCGACGCCGCTGAGCAGCCCACCGCCGCTGGTGCAGACCAGCACGCGCCCGACCTCTGGCAGCTGCGCGGCGATCTCGCGGCCGACTGTTCCAGCGCCGGCGACCACGTCGGGGTCGTTGTACGGCGAGACATATACGCCGCCGGCCTCCCGCGCGCGCCGGATGGCCTCGGCTTCCGCTTGATCGTAGTTATCGCCGAACAGCACCGCTTCACCACCCTGCCGGCGCACGCCATCGACCTTTTTGCGCGGCGTGTGGCGCGGCATCAAGATCGTCGCCCGGACGCCGGTCAGCCGCGCAGCACACGCCAGCGCCTGCGCGTGATTGCCGGACGATGCGGCGATCACGCCGTCGCGCGCCGCGCCGCGTTCTTGCAGGCGCAGCATGGCGTTCAGCGCGCCGCGAATCTTGAAGCTGTGAGTCAGGTTGGCGTTTTCGAGCTTGAGCCACACGCGGTCTTGGCCGGCGGCGGGTTCGAGCGGAGTCGGCGTCAGGTGCGGCATGATGCGCGCGGCGGCAGCGGCGATGTCGTCAGCGGTCACGGTCATGGGTTCGGCCTTTGTTCGGCGGGACGTGCGCAAATCCTAGCGCGGGGGCGGACTGCCGGCAACCGCGTGGTGGAGACTGTAGCCCGGTATCGCTCGTATGCTATGATAGCGTCCGAGGAGCCACGCCCAATGACGACGATTCTGCTCATTCGCCACGCGGTAAACGACTACGTGAAGACCGGCAAGCTGGCCGGTTGGACGCCCGGTGTCCACCTGAACGAGGACGGCGTGGCGCAGGCCAAGCTGCTTGGCGAACGGTTGGCGGCGGTGCCGCTGCAGGCGATCTACTCCAGCCCGCTTGAACGCGCCGTCGAGACCGCCGAAGCCGTGCGCGAGCATCACGCGCATTTGCCGCTGAACGTCCTCGAAGGCGTGGGCGAGGTGCAGTTCGGCGAGTGGCAGGGGATGAGTCTGAACGAATTACGCCGGCGCAAGCTGTGGGATGTCGTGCAGCGGACGCCTTCGCGCGCGACGTTTCCGGGCGGCGAGTCGTTCCCCGAGGCGCAGTTCCGGGCCGTGCGCGCCATCGAAGGGTTGGTGAAGGCACACCCGGCGCAGGTGGTCGCGGTGTTCAGCCACTCCGACGTCATCAAGCTGATCGTCGCCCATTATCTCGGCATGCACCTCGACAGTTTCCAGCGTATCGAGATTTCGACGGCGTCGATTAGTACAGTACAATTGGGACATGCCAGCCCGTACGTCGTCGGGGTCAACGACGTGTCCCACCTGCGACAACCAAAGAACGGATCAAGGGGCTGAACCGACGCATGCCGAACGTAGAGATCGACCTGAACCCGGTGGACTTTATCACCATCGGCACTATCGGGCCGAAGGGCCAGCGCGTCTTCTATTTGCAAGCCGGGCGTGAAAGTCAATTGGCCTCGATGATCGTCGAGAAGGAGCAGTCGTGGGCGTTGAGCGAAGCTCTGCGTGAGCTGATCGACGACGTGGATGAGCGCCGTTCGTCCGAAACAAAGGTCGATATGAGCGTGATGGACATGGACTTGCGCGAGCCAATCGAGCCGCTGTTTCGTGTGTCGCGCATGGGCCTCGGTTTTGACGAGGACAGCGACCGGATCGTGCTCATCATGCAGGAGTTGATCGTCGGTGAGGAGAACAGCGAGATCAACATCGACACCGACGACGATGATACGGCCGACGACGACCTCGTCGACGATGCGTACGAGCCGATCGAAGAGGATGACGACGCCGAGCGCCCGTCGGTCGTGCGCTTGTGGTGCAGCCGCGAACAGATGCGCGCACTCTCCATTCACGCCGCCAACATAGTCAAGGCGGGCCGCGCCGACCCGCGCCTCAACGGCCGCTTGGTATATTACTGGACTTAGCTGTGGACGATTCCACAACTCCGGCAAGCTCCGATGGTGGCGATCGCGTCTTCGCGCGGGGTCAGCCCGAACTCAGCACCGCCGAGGCCCTGTCGCTGCTCGAACGCGGCGAGGTGACGACCCAGCACGGCATGATCCGCAACAGCTCCAATTACACGTTTCTCGTCACGCTGACTTACGAGAAGGTCGAGGCGCTGGCGATCTACAAGCCGCGGCGTGGTGAGCGTCCGCTGTGGGACTTCCCCGACAACACGCTGGCCGACCGCGAGCGTGCGTCCTTTGTGCTCAGCGAAGCGTTGAACTGGGGTCTCGTCCCGCCGACCGCCCTACGAGACGGCCCGCACGGCATCGGCTCGGTTCAGTGGTTCGTCCCGCATGACCCGTCGGAGAACTACTTCACCTTCGGCGACCGCGTTCAGGCGCAGCTCAAGCGAGTCGCGCTGTTCGACTGCATCACCAACAACGCCGACCGTAAAGGCGGACATCTGCTGCTCGGCAGCGGCGACCGCGTGTGGTGTATCGACAACGGCCTGACGTTTAACCAAGCACACAAGCTGCGCACGGTGATCTGGGACTTCGAAGGCGAGGAGATTCCATCGCCGCTGCTGGCCGACGTGCGCGGTATACGCGATCACCTGTGCGACGAGTCCGACCCGCTGTACTGCGCGATGGCCGACCTGCTCTCGCAAGGTGAGATCAGCGCCACCCTCCACCGGATCGACCGCGTGCTGAAGTCGCGCCGGTATCCCCGCCCCGGCGGCGGCGCGAACTATCCGTGGCCGCCGGTGTGACAGGCCAGCAGTAGAATCCGCCCAAATGGTCACAATTGTGACTTAGGTCACGTTATCAGTTCAGCTTGCGTGGCATAGTATACTGCGCAGATGGATCTTGCCTGATCGGAAAAGCATCCTCATGGGTCAACCGGCATGCTCGGATGACTGGGGCTGAGTGGGTTTGACATGGATACACTGACGCACGAGCACTTCAGCCAATGGCTGGAATCGTACGGCAGGGCCAGCGTGGAGAATGACCCATCCGCCTCGGCAAGCCTATTTACACAGGATGCGCGCTACTTCGAGAGTCCGTTCGATGACCCGATCGAAGGGCGGGACGCCATCTACACATACTGGCTACGGGGTGCGCAGTCTCTGAAAGACAAAGAGACGGCGTTTGAGATTCTAGCGATCACCGGCAGGTTGGGGATCGCGCGTTGGAAGGCAAGTTTCACCACCATCGACTCGAGCAAACGTATTGCGCTGGACTGCCTGTTTGTGGCTGAATTCAGCGAGGACGGGCTGTGCGAGACGTTCCGCGAGTGGTGGCATGCCGTGCCAGCTTTCGTTTAGTTTGATTCAGGACACGCCAAATGACTGTACTCGATGTTCGCGACCTTGCCTGTGGTCAACGCCACACTCTGATTTTCACCACGTTTGAGAAATTGGGCGCCGGTGAAAGTTTCGAGTTCGTCAACGACCACAGACCCACACCGCTTTACCACCAGTTCTGCCAACGTTATCCCGATCAGTTCAGTTGGGAATATCGCGAGGAAGGGCCGGACGTATGGCGTATGGTGATTCGGCGTGTCGCACAAGGGACTCCGGCTCACTTCGAGCCGGATGTCAGCCTTCGTATTCTTAACACCACAGGAGGAGTCCCCATGAAAGTTGTGGATGTACGTGAAATCGTCCCGCGTGAACGTCACCCGTTCATCTTCCAGACGTTCGACTCGTTGGCGCCTGACGAGAAGTTCGAACTGGTCAACGACCACGATCCCAAGCCGCTGTACTACCAGTTCATGCACGAGCGCCCCGGTCAGTTCACGTGGGAGTATCTCGAAGAAGGGCCGATGACGTGGCGCGTTTCCATCGGGCGGCAGACCACGGCAGGGAACGCCTAACGGCGAACGACGCCTGAACGCGCGCGCCATCCCCCCGGCCATGTTCACAAGTATGAACGGGGACTAGGCGCCAGCGGCAGCAGTACGCCGCCGATGCGGTGTAAGATCGGGATATGACAGAAACGGGGCGACTTCTGGGTCGCCCCTATTCGTTCAAATCTCGTGTGCCTATGGCCTATCCCTCACCCCCGACCCACTGAACCCTCACCCCCGGCCCCTGAACCCTCACCCCCGGCCCCTCTCCCTCAGGGAGAGGGGAGAACGAATCGCGTGTGCGGTGGGACGTAGTGGGTGAGCAGGTGGGGCGGCTCCATGAACCCTCTCTGTGCGCTCTCGGTTGCTCTGTGTGCTCTGTGTCCGCTTTGATCTTTTACTCACGACTCATCACTCGGCACTCATCACTTGGAGAAGCCATCACCCCCGGCCCCCGGCCCCTCTCCCTCAGGGAGAGGGGAGAACGAATCGCGTGTGACGGTGGAGCGTGACGGATGCAGCACGCATCGCCTCTACGAACCTTCGCTTTATGTCCTTCGTGTCCTCTGTGGTTCAATCGGTTTGCCCTTCCCTCATCACTTTCCACTCATCACTCAGCACTTCGCGCACGGCGGGCGCAGTACGCATCG